>ENA-ORXF01001664-ORXF01001664.1-marine-metagenome-genome-assembly--contig:-NODE-1664-length-14062-cov-12.441187_pt1 | contig 14062 bp, 13 predicted proteins | sample MGYA00237864_ERZ511476 | MGnify/ENA primary metagenome ERZ511476 (study PRJEB26306, sample SAMN06343908) | marine metagenome | isolation source: coastal waters | place: Atlantic Ocean: West Antarctic... | reverse complement strand
ACGCAAATGTTTCCATTGGAAAAAGCTGCTGATGCTCTTGACCATATTCTAGCAAGAAAAGCTGTAGGTAAAATTGCTCTCACAACTTCTTTTTATAAAAAATAAATTTATATTTTAGAGTTTTTTTGTCTAAAAGCCGCTTGAACTGTGTTTCTTAATAAACAGGCAATAGTCATTGGTCCCACTCCACCTGGAACTGGTGTAATTGCTGAAGCAACACTAATTGCATCAGCATAATCAACATCTCCAACTAACATGGTTTTTGTGGCATCAGATGGGTTTTCTACTCTATTTATACCTACATCAATGACAACTGCGCCAGGTTTGATCCAATCTGCTTTAACCATTAATGGTCTACCTACAGCAGCAACTAATATGTCCGCTTGACGTGTAATAGTTTCAATATCTTTTGTTTTTGAGTGTACCGTTGTAACAGTACATGACTCTTCTAATAGTAGTTGTGCCATAGGCTTACCAACAATATTCGATCTTCCAATTATTACCGCATGCATTCCTGCTAAATTTGGAATACTTTTTTTAAGCATCAAATAGCAGCCTAATGGTGTGCAGGGGACAAATGATTTTTTTAATAAATCACCACCAATTGAGTTACGCCCAACATTTAAAGCATGAAAGCCATCAGCATCTTTTATAGGATCAATAGCATCAATAATAACTCTTGAGTCAATATGTTCTGGTAAAGGTAATTGTACTAAAATTCCATTAACTTTTTTATCATTATTTAGTTGAGCTATTAGATCAACTAAATCTTTTTCAGAAATACTTTTATCTTTGATATGATCTTCAACATCCATACCAATTTCTTTAGCCATTTTAGATTTTGTTCTTACATATACCTGGCTTGCTGGATTTTCACCAACTAAGACTACTGCTAGGCATGGGACTGTTTGATATAAACTTTTAAATTTATCAATTTCTTGTTTTGCTTCTGCACGTACCTCTGCAGCAATAATTTTTCCATCTATAATTGTAGCTGTCATGTTGTCCTTAATTTAAGAAGTTATATTTTATATTGTTTTGTATAAAAATTAATAATAATACGAGGATAATTGGTGAGACATCAATCCCCCCTAAGTTAGGCACCATTCTTCTAATGGGATTTAATAATGGGTCAGTTAATTTGTTAGTAGCAACTAATATTGTGACTACAAATTTATTTTGCATATTAACGACATTAAATGCAATTAACCAACTCATAATTATATTGGCTATTAACACGTAAAAATAAATATCAATAGCTTGATATATGAGTATTAAAAAAGGTTCCATAATTTATTGTTTTAATAAGTAATTATCTAAAAATTGATCTAACCACAAATTAATTTTTTTTCCATGTTTTAATCGTAAATTGAGCTGTTTTATTTGTGTTTGTGCCCCTGTTTCTTTTAACATATATCCAGCAAAATATAGCCATGCTAAATGCATTCTTAAATTTACCTCAGGATGAAATTGAATACCATATGCATTTTGATACTGAAATGCTTGCTGATGAAATTTTGTGCCATGAGCTAAAACCTTACACGAATTGGGAACTGTGAAGCCTTCATTGTGCCACTGGAAAAAAGTTTTTTGCTGTTGAAAAATTTTTTGCCCATCTAAATTTGGAATAATCTCAAAAAAACCAATTTCGTGTGATCTATCGGTAGCTCTTTGTACAGTACCTCCTAAATTATTTGCCAAAATTTGAGCCCCAAGACAGATTCCTAAAAACGGTTTGTTCGACTCAAGAGCTACATTGATCCAATCAGTTTCATATTTAATTGTAGAATTATTATCATTGGCACTCATGGGCCCACCGTAGATAATGGCTACATCATGATGATCCATATTATCTGGTAATTTCTGACCTAGCGAAGGCTTCCTTACATCAATCCTATAACCACGTTTTTTTAGTTTGAGGCCCACATCACCTATTGATGATCGTCTTTGATGTAAAATAATTAAGGCAGTTTTTTCTTTATTCAAAACTTTAACTTAGTTCAAAGCTACATTGCACTAAGGCCACCATCAAGAACGATTTCAGCACCAGTCATAAATTTTGATTCTTCTGATGCAAGGTATAAAACTGCATAAGCAACATCATCCGTATCCCCAATTTTTTTGATTGGAATTTGGCGTGAAAGTTTTTCGATTGCACCTTCATCACCAAAAGCTTGTTTCATAGGATCTAAAATTGGTGTATCTACAAAAGCGGGATGAATAGAATTACATCTTACATCTATATCCTTTTTGCCACAATATAGAGCAATTGATTTACTTAAGTGTCTTACACCTGCTTTTGATGAATTATAAGCAGCAGTATTCCACCCAGCTACAATGCCTGAAATTGAAGAAATATTAATAATCGATCCAATCCCACTTGTAGCCATATGAGGTAGTGCGTACTTGCAACCTAAAAAAACACCATCTAAATTGACAGAGTGTACTTTTTTCCAAACTTCAAAAGAAGTTGAAGCAATGTCTGCACCTAAAGATATACCTGCACTATTAAGTAAAATATTAATACCGTTATATTCATCCATAACTTCTGTTAATACTGTTTTCCAGTTATTTTCATTAGTTACATCTAGCTCTTTAAAACTATATGAGCCTTGGTATCTTTTATCTATAAGTTGCGGAATTTGGTCTAGTGCTTTGCGGTTAATGTCAGTAAATACAACTTTTGCACCTTCTTCTAATAGTAGCTTACCACTTGCTAACCCTAGCCCAGAAGCACCACCTGTTATTAGAGCGACTTTATTTTTTACTCGATCCATAAAAAAATTAATTTAACTTAGAGGAAATCCAAGTATTAGTACTGGAATTTTCCATAGAACCTGCATAACACTCTTGCATACTGTGTGTTCGTAAACCATTTTGTCCTATAATAAGAAGATTATCATTTTCTCCTTCTACTATTGCATTGTTTCCAAGTCTATCTTGTCGAACACATGTTACAATATCTTTGTTACCATCAAAATCTAATACTGAAACAACACCACCAAGGCCTGAAATTGCAACTTTTCCATTAGATAAATTAATTGCACTTGTTAACGTATTTTTTACACCATTGTAATAATTAGTAAATTCAAATTTATTACCTTCAATTAAACTAGCGGTAATAATATTACCTGACATACCAATCAAAATTAATTCATTCTTAGAAATTATTAATGAAGACCAGAGAGAGCCTATGTACCCAGTTTCAAATATTGACCAGTTAAGTCCTTGATCTGAAGAATGATAAAATAAACCTAATTCACCGGTAACGTAAGCATCTTGCCCATTAACCAAAACATTGTTTAAATGTGGTTGAAATTCATCTTCTGTAACAAAAAAATCTTGCCATGTATCACCACCATCATTTGTTATTAATGATTTAGCAAAAGCACCTACTGCTATGCCAGAATTCTCATTAAACATAGAAATCGATAATAATGGAGCGTCAAAAATTTCATCTTGATATTGAATAATCCAGCTTTGACCTTGGTCAGTGGTTTTCAAAATATAGGCATCATGGCCAGTAGCCCAACAAACATTTTTATTTACACAATCAATATCAGTTAATGTTTTAGTAGTTGGCACAGTTGCTTGTTCCCAATTAACACCGAGATCATCTGAATAAATTATAATTCCATGAATACCTACACCAATAATTCTATTATCTGCTTTGTCGACAGCATTGATTAAGGTTTTATTATATTTACTAGAAACAGCTGCAAAGCCTGTATCTAAATTAAAATTAGAAGCAGATGCAATCGATAATGTTGCAAGAAAAAAACTTATTAATATTAAATATTTCATAAATATACAAAACAAATTGATTAGAAGCGCAGTCTACTTTACTTTATTTATATTGAAAGTAAAAAAAAGGCCTGAATACACAGGCCTTTTTTTATTATATGCGTAGATACTTATCTAGCAAATCGTCTTAGACCATCTGGAGAATAAAAATTCATTCCCATATTGACCGAGTCATATTCAAGCTCAAGATCATCATGACCTGCACCTAAAGTATTCTGGATCACAAAAGCTCTTGTAGCAAAATCCATAGTTTGCTCGCCATTGAATTGACAATTTCCTGCGGCACTATCGATTCCACGAGAACCAAGTTGATGTTTAGCTAAATTGCCTTGACCATCATAATGATCTCTAACCATAATTGCATTATGTTCATCAGTGCTTATATACATCATTTGTCTTGGAAATATATGTCGAGAACCAGCTTTTAAAGTTGCTTCTACAATTGCTACTTCGCGCTCTTCATATCTATAAAGACTTGGGTCAACAAAGTTTCTGCTTGAAGTAATTTTTTCAGCCGCACCAATATCACCCATTCTTGAATTATTATGAGGAATTAACATAGTTTTTTTACCAACTAAATTCCAATCAAAACGATCTTGGGCACCAGTAAACATGTTGTATGAATCAATTGTTGCTAAACCACCTGTTTGATCAACGAAAGAATCATAAGATACATCAGGTGCTCTTCGCACACGACGTGTTGCTGGACTATACTGCCATGCTTTACGTTGCTCAACTGCGCTATCATATGGATCATGTAACATAGTTAATGTACCGGCAATTCTTGCAGGTGACATATTCTTAACCATGTATAGAGCATAAATGTTTTCATCAACTAAACCTCTTAAAGGAGAATTTAAAGCACCGGGAAATTCGATATAATTATCGCCCTTACCAACTGATGTCGTACCATCATTTTTAACAATATATGCTGTTAAAGTTCTATGAATACTAGCATTGTAATGTGGAGCCGATCTATGGTTCCAAATATAATGCTGGGCTTCGGTTGGATTTGGAAAAGGCTTTCCACCAATTGTGTTCCACTCAATACCCTCATTACCATTAATCATTTTAGAATTGCTACCACTTACTGCTCTTACAGCGTCAGGTATTCTACATTCAGCAGATGTTGCATAAACGTCAATTCTATAGTCTGCATAGCTTTCGAATGCCTTCATCTGACCTTCCGATAACTTATCTGCGTGTTGCATATAATTAGAGTTATCTACTGAATAAGTAGGACTCTCTGCTTGGGCAAAAGTTAAGCTAATTAAAGAAGCTATAGTTACGAAAGTAACTTTTTTTATTAGTGTTATTATTTTCATTTTCTATTTCTCCTTAGATTAAAATGAGTAAGACATTGACGCCGTTAAGGTGTCTCTATCAGATGTTGCAGACACTTCTGGTCCTTCTAGATGTGCTGTGTAATTTAGACCCATTGATATAGCAGAGCCTTTTTTAGCTGATAAACCGAGTGACATAGTCATTCTATCTTCAACGAAACCACCTAAAGAAGCTGGTCCATAACCATAAGGATCATGAGACCATACTACTCTAGGAGATAAACTCCAACCAGAGTTGTTAAAGTTGTTGTATGTTGCACTACCAATTAATCTGTAAGAAATAGAGAGAGCGTCGGCACCATTTTGGTCCTCACAATATCCACCATTTCCAAATAATGCATCTACTTGACCTGCACCTAAGTGCGTTATGCCTCCGGCAGCTCCACCAAATGAAGTTCCACCAGCTACAAGAGCGCCGAATGGACCATTACATTTTTCTTGGCCCATACCTTCTTGATAACCATTTCTAGCTATGTAACCATCTGCGATATTGTTTAGACCACTGATTGCTACTGCGCCTACTTCTGAAAGTAATACCGCACTGTCAGCACCTAGCATCGTAGTAATTGGGTGTGATGCAGAGAATGTTGAAGTTGTAGCAAAATCATACGACCAAACATCTTTTTTTACAAACGGTGTTGAGTAATAATCACTTGTCGTGTCAGCTTTTGCAATTGCATTGAGTGTAGATCTATTAAAAGCAACTGTTCCGAACTCATAAGCACCACCTACTGCATTAGCATAAGCACCTGTGTAATAACCTGAAACATAGTTACCATTACCTAGAGTGTGGGTCCCACAAGTAGCGGCAGCCTCAGTTGATCCACCATTAGCAGCTGTACAAACAGCTACATAAGCAGCATCAAAGACACCTTTTTTAACACCTGCTAGACCTAAGTATGCTTTAGTACCTCTATTCTCAGAAGCCATCCAGTTTTTATAAAGTGTAATCTTAGCGGCATCACTCGGTAATACTGTTGCACTTATCGAGTAGACACCAGCATCATTCATAGTTGCAAGTCCAAGCAGTTTCATACGCTCACCTTGTTGAACATATCCTGCAGGATTTGTAGCTGGATTTAAAGTTGGATTATAGAAGTGTGTACCAACCTCAACTCCCGCTACAATAGTATCTAAATCAGTACCGTCATCATTAGTGTTGTTGTTAATCCCTTTTGCTAGGGTATCAAATGCAAACATATCTAGTGTATCGAATGCACCAGTCACATCGCCAATTTGATTTAACTGATCACCGCCATTGTGTGCCAATGGAAAGTCAGGTCTATAAGTAACTTCACCTTGAATTGCAGTACCTGCAATATTCGTATTAAAACTAAACCCAAGAGCATCTAAGTCTTCTGGATAGATTAACTCAAACTTAGCCAAGTTTAATGGAGTAATCGCTGCCAATAAAACCTCACCAACACCATACATTGCATTATTAACATTTACAGCGGCATCAACATCACCTTTAGAAGCGGCTAAAGTTTGTCCCCCAGTAAATTGAGTTGCAGTAGCATAACATTTTGCTGCGTTATGAATTTTGCCATAACCAGCTACAGCAGTCGACCAATTATATGAATCGGACGCGTTTTTTTGTTCCGTTGTTGCACCGAAATAATTACCAAAGGTACCATCATAATTTCTTTGCAGCTTTTGCGCAGCCGTCTGAAACGTACCATCACTATCAGCAGCTGTGTATGATAATCCAGCTAAAGTTGCACCCATAGCTGCATTACAAACACCCGAACTGTATTGTACATTTTGAACTGCTTTAACAAGGTTAGCTTGCGAGGCAGATCTTGAGCCTTCACTAGTAGTACCAGCATTTACAAGTAAACCATAGACGTCTCCAGCATAAATTCCACCTTTACCCTGATATCTTACGTATGGGGTTTTACTGTGAAAACGAGAATAGTTCAATGACCAGTCAAAGCCTTCGCCTGCGTCAGCGTATCCAGAAAGTCTTATTCCAAACTGACCGTCACTTCGAGCTTCTTTAATGAAATCATCTTGTCTTCTAACAGTTACGGCAGCATATGTATTGATTGTGTCATCAGTTACATCCGTTTCCAAAGCTGCGTATGCAGCTTGGCCAATTGTTCCATCCTCAGCACTATCAAAACTAGTTACCAGTGTACCAGCTTTACTCAATAAGTTGTATCCTGTGGTATTAGTAGAATAGAAAGTTTTATTAACACCAGTGGCACTAATAGTATTGTTACCAACAGCTGCACCCGCTGCATTTGTACTACCTAGTCTGGTATTTAAAGCTGCGGTATACGCATCTGTCCATGCTGCACCAGCAGCTGTTGACAAGTTACCTGAGCCAAAAGTTTTTGCTAAACCAGTATTTTGTCCAAGATTAACTTCATTAACAGAAGCTGCTTGTAAACCTTGTGATAGCAAATAGATAATACCATGAGCTTGAGCACCCGCAGTTGTATTAAGTTCAGCAACACCAGCAGCATTACATGCCGTTGCATCAGTTCCTACTTTTGTGAAACTACAATCATCAGCATATATACTCTCATAATTAGCGTTACCACTAGTAATGTGTTTAGTAGAACCATTACCAACAATTTCGCTTCCATAAAATGAACCAGCAGGATCTAGATTAATTGCTCTATGTTCAAGTTGATAAAATGCTTCAATATTCAGACCGCCTTCTAATGGGGTTGAAACAGTAATTTGATTAGTTGGAATTAAGGCCTCACGAATAGTAGAACCCGGGCCTCTTAATTTTGTTAGATCTAAAGCATTAGTAGTAAAGCCATTCATACCAATTGGAATAAATGTTGCTTCACCCCAGTTAGTTACTTGACGACCAATAGTCCAGTCAACATAAGTATTATCAAAATCAGAGCTTCCATACACATAAGCGTTTAGTAAATCAAAACCACGTTCAAATTCTTTTGCAGAAGTTGTTGTTAGGGGAGCGTACGTAGGTTTGTTTATGTCTAATGCAGGATCTATAAATCCAGTGAAAGATAAGTTTACACCTACTCCACCAGAAGTTTTACCTAGCACTTCAGTAAAAAATTTTGTGGTAGCAGAAACAACATCACCACTATCAAAGTTCATTGAACCATCATCATTTTGACCAGAGTTTCTTGATAGGGATTTAGTGGTAGTATTACCATAAGCATCAGTTAGGGCACTTGCACAACCTTCTCCACTTCCATCAACATAAGTACCGAAAGGATTCTCGAATGAAAAACCATCTAGGTTTTCACAATTACGTTCAGTTCTAATTGTAAGTCCAGAACTTACAGTTGTATTAACTGTTCCAGAAAAATTTGATGTTTCAAATTCTTGAGCATTTGATGTCGCAAAAGTTGAAATTGTTAAAATAATAATCGCTGAAATTTTCAACGTTAGTGCTTTTATAGTGTGCATGAATTATTCCCCTATTCACAAATTATTTAAAAATCGCTCGAAAAATATTTTTGCGATCTAATTGGTCGTATTACACGAATAAACTGAGAAATAGTCAAGAAGTATCTATACCAAATAAAAGTGGTAAAATAGATGACATATATATGTGTTGAATTTTAAAGAACAAAAAGACAATATATTCAAGTAAATATGGCTTTTTTGATGCTTTAAATACAAATGCAGGATTGAAGCTTAACTTAAATAAAATTAATGATGTATTTGCTGAATTTTTCTGACTAAAGAGCTTTGGTTTGGCCTTAATGCAATATGAACAAAGTTTAATTTTTTTAGTCGCAATACTGAGGCTACTCTTTCACTGATACAGTAAAAATGAATGTCCTTGATGAGGTTTAAAGAACTATATTTAGAAATCAGATTTAAAAAAATTTCTACTGATAATTTTGAAAAAAATGTCACTCCATGAATATTTTTAAGCTTAAGGTGCTGGATTAATTTTTTGGTCATTCTTTGGCTTGGTACAGTTTTATAAATTATTTCCTTTTGTATACGTATCTTATATTTTTCAATTGTTTTTAAAAAAACTTGGTTAACTACATTGCTACATAAATAGGTAAAATTACAATTTATAAATTTTGGACTATTCAATTTTTTTAACATTGAATCACTATCAACAGTAACTAATAAAATTTTATTACAGCCCGCACCTTCCAATGCCTGTTGTACTTTTTTACCAATAGCTAAGATATTAGCTTTCCGAAACTTATAAATTTGTTTGCTATTAATTAAACTCTGAACAGAATTAATACTAGGAAAGATATAGTGGATATCCTTATTATAAGAAACTTTATTTTTACAATATTTAATATTATATAAACTTTCTAAAAAAGTTTCATATCCTTTAGAACCTAATAACAACTCTAAATTTTTAGATTGTTCTTTTGGGCGAGTAATTAAAATCATCTTTTAAAATATCTAATTCTTTGATGTAATCTTGTCCAACTTTATTAATAATAATATCCCCAACTTCTTTAGCAAGATTTAGTGAATCTTCTAAATGCCCTTGAACTTTAGCAAAATATTTGTCTTCACCATTGTGACTAAATAATTCAACTTTTATTTCAAATCTTTTTTCATGGTCAATTGTTGCGAGTACACCAATAGGGCTATTACAATTAGCCTCTAATGTTGCAAGCACTTTTCTTTCAGCTAGTCCTATAGTAGATGAATTTTTATTATTAGTTTTTGATATAAGATCTATTAAATTATTTTCTTCATCTAAAGTTTGAATTCCTATTGCCGCTTGACAAGCAGGAGGTAATATTTCAGTACTAGAGAAAATTTGAGCCACTCTATTTTCTAACGCCAGTCTTTTAATGCCACCGTAGCCAAGTATTAATGCATCGTACTCGCCGTTATCAAATTTTTTTATTCGTGTATCAACGTTGCCCCTTATTAATTTAATACATAGATCTTTTCTTAGATTGAGTACTTGTGACCTTCTTCTTATAGAACTTGTTCCTACTATTGAGTTCGGTGGAAGTTCTAGTAGTTTTAGTTTTTGACTAATTAAAATTTCTCGCTCATCACCGCGTTGAAGCCATGCTGCCACTTTTAGTCCTGCAGTCATTATAGTTGGCATGTCTTTCATAGAGTGCACAGCGACATCAATCTCTTTATTAAGAAGCATTTGCTCTATTTCTTTTACAAATAAACCCTTACCGCCTATTAGATCTAAACGATCTTTTTGATTAATATCACCTGAAGTTGTAATGGGCTTAATTTCAATATTTTCTCTATTAAAATCAGAATTTTCTTTTAAAAAAGCTTCTATGAACTCATTAGTCTGAGCCAGCGCCATTCTACTGTTTCTTGATCCAACGATTAATTTTTTTTCAGAATTCATTAGTATTTAGTATAAATAATTTTTAAACTTATTGGATTAGTTTTTTTAAGGTTATCTGTGTATATTTCTTTATACTTTTAACAGGGAATTTAAATAAATCTCGAGTTTTTTTTAATAAAATTAAATATGAATCAAAAAAGAGTAGTTTTAGGAATAGAGTCAAGCTGTGATGAAACTTCTGTCTCAATTGTACGAGAAAAATCAGCTAGTGATCAGGAAATTCTATCTAATATAGTTAATTCACAAATTAAACTGCATGAGAAAAGTGGTGGAGTCATTCCTGAGATAGCAGCTAGATCTCATTCAATGGTAATTGATAAATTAATTAATGAGGCTCTATCGAAAGCAAAAATTAAATTAAGCCAGATAGATGCTGTTGCAGCAACTGCCGGTCCTGGTTTATTAGGTGGCTTAATTGTAGGCGTTGTTGCCGCTAAAACATTAGCTTCAGTTATAGGTAAGCCTTTTATTGCTATTAATCATCTTGAAGGTCATGCGCTTTCAGCAAAGCTCGAACATGAAATAGAATATCCATATTTATTATTATTAGTTTCAGGTGGTCATACTGAATTTACAATAATAAATAATTTTAATAATTATAGCAGAATTGGAACAACCTTGGATGATGCTTTAGGTGAAGCATTTGATAAAAGTGCAAGAGTATTAGGTTTAAAATATCCTGGTGGCCCTGAGATTGAAAAGTATGCACTACAAGGTGATGAAGAAAAATATATCTTCCCTAAACCCATCATAAACCAAAAAAACTGTCATTTTTCTTTCTCAGGTTTAAAAACTGCAGTGGCACAAAAAGTAGCCATGACTAAGATTAAAGATAAGAAATTTAAACATGATATTGCTGCTTCTTTTCAAAAAACTATATGTGACATATTGGAAGTGAAAACTAAAAATGCGATCAATGAATTCAAGAAAATTTATCCAAATAATAAAGTTTCTATAGTAGTTGCTGGTGGAGTGGCTGCGAATAAAAAAATTAGAAAAATATTTTTTAATATCGGAGAAAAAAATAACTATAATATTTTTTTTCCTTCGCTTTATTTATGTACTGATAATGCTGCAATGATCGCCTACGCTGGTCTCGAAAGACTTAAAAGAAAGAAAACTAATAGTCTTACTTTTAAGCCTAAACCAAGATGGCCACTGGACAAAAATGCAATCTTCTTAAAAGGAAAAAGAGTAAATGCATAAAAATCCAGTTATTGGAATTATTGGGGCTGGTGCGTGGGGGACTACTATTGCTAAATTACTAAGTGATAAAAATTCTAATGTGATATTATGGGCAAACGAGATACAGGTAAAAAAAGATATTGAAAAGTTTAGAATTAATAAAACTTTTTTAGACAAGATTAAACTTAAGAAATCACTAAAGATAACCAATGATCTAGATGATTTAAGAAGCTTAGATTTTCTTTTTATTGTTGTTCCTACTCAATATATTCAAATGACATTAAAGCCTTTAAAAAAGATAATTAATAAAAATTGTATCTTAATAAATTGTTCAAAAGGAATAGATATAAAAACAACTTCATTAATAAGTGAAGTGATAGGCAAATTACTTCCTCACAATAAAATAGCAGTTATGTCAGGACCAAATTTTGCTCTTGAAATTGCTCTTGGCAAACCAACAGCTTCTTTAATTGCTGCAACAAAAATATCGGACGCTAGAAAAATAGCAAACTTAATAAGCTCTAAGACTTTTCGACCCTATCTATCCACTGATATTATTGGTGCTCAAATTTGTGGTGCTATGAAAAATGTTTATGCAATCGGCTGTGGCATTATAGTTGGTAAAGATTTTGGTGAAAATGCAGTTGCATCCGTAATTGCAAGAAGTTTTGCAGAAATAAAATCTGTTGGAAAAAAACTCAATGTACACTCAGAAACACTATCAGGCTTGTCAGGTCTGGGTGATTTATTTCTTACGTGCTCATCAAAAAAATCTAGAAACTTTTCTCTTGGTTTTAATTTAGCTAAAGGAAAAAAACTAGGCGATATTTTAGAAAATAAAAAAACTATAGCTGAAGGTGCTTATACAGTTAAGGCAATAAAAAAGTTAGGCACAAAACTAAAATTATCCCTACCACTTAATGACGCGATATATAAAATTTTATATCAAGAAAAAAGCATTAATAAGATTATAAGTGAATTACTAAATAGACCAATAATTAAGGAGAATTAACGATGAGATTGATATTTATGTGTGTGTGTTGCATATTATTTTGCTTAAATGTTCAAGCAGGAAATAATAACTTCACTGGCTTTATGTTTGTTGATTCACAAAACAAAAATAATTTAATACCAATTTCTCAAAAATATAAAAGCGAAACCCCTAAAATAAATTTAGAAAATGGTAACGATTTAACCATAATTATATATTCACATGGAACTGATCGTCCTCACAAAAGAGAAAACTGCACTAAATCGTATAATCAAATTCCACAATCTTTAAAAATTTTGAAAAAGGCTGATGATACATATTTTTACTACCTTTGCTCCAAAGCTACTGATGGGAGCGAAGCAGGCTCATTTATTTATAAAAGAATAAAAGAAATTGATAATGTTTTAGATCAACTAATTTCTAAAGGTGTCAGACCAGAAAATATATTTCTAGCAGGATATTCAGCAGGTGGATGGGCATCACTCATGATGATGGATAGAGTAGAAAATAAATTTAATTCAGCAATAGTTTTTGCACCTGCATTTTCTGGATCAAGAAGTGAAATAAATCGGTATCCTGTGTGGAGAAAAGAAGCACGTCCTAGACAGATTAAACAAATGACCAAAGCAAAAATTGTAAAGGCTTTGATATTTGCATATAAAGATGATGCATTTAATCGTCCCCAAGAGTTAATTTTCTTAAAAAAGAAATATCCTAGTTCGGTAAAGTTAGTGGGTTATACATGTAATCAGGGACACGCCACGATGCATAATGACTGTAAAATTACTAAAACAAAAAAAATAATAAAAAATTATATTGAAAATTCAAGATAAGTAAAAAATGTATTACAAATATTTTATCAAAATGGGTTATTGTGAAGCTGTTATACTCAATAATGTAAATAAGCACTGGAGAAAAAATTAAATGGAATATTGGCTAATGAAATCAGAACCAAATACATGGTCTTGGGAACAACAAGTTAAAGTTGGATCCAAAGGAGAAGGCTGGGATGGTGTAAGAAATTATCAAGCATCTAATAATATGAAAAAAATGAAAAAAGGTGACTTATGTTTTTTTTATCACTCTGTAAAAGAACGTGACATTATTGGAATAGTAAAAGTAAAAAATGAATATCATCCTGATCCAACAGATAAAAGTGAACGTTTTGGAATGGTCACTGTAGTAGCGGTAAAACCGCTAAAAAATACAGTTAACCTTGATCAGATAAAAAATGATAAGAGGCTTATTCATTTGGCACTGGTAAAACAATCAAGACTCTCTGTTATGCCTATAGATGCTAAGTCATGGAAGATTATTTGCAATTTAGGTGGGATTTAATAAGATATTTTCCATGTCAGATAATAAGATTTTTAAAGTAAGTGAAGAATGGTCAAAAAATGCTTTAATTAATGCAGACCAATATGAATCTGATTACTT
>ENA-ORXF01001661-ORXF01001661.1-marine-metagenome-genome-assembly--contig:-NODE-1661-length-14079-cov-3.474289_pt1 | contig 14079 bp, 12 predicted proteins | sample MGYA00237864_ERZ511476 | MGnify/ENA primary metagenome ERZ511476 (study PRJEB26306, sample SAMN06343908) | marine metagenome | isolation source: coastal waters | place: Atlantic Ocean: West Antarctic... | reverse complement strand
CAATTACATTTATCTGACCCTCACCAACAGCGTTAACGGCCATTAATTTATAATCATTTTTAACCAGGTTATATTCATCATTCATAACGACGCCGTTATCATCTGAAATTGAATCAATAAACGCCGATGGTTTTTGCGTAGAAAGTGCCCCGTTGTCCGAAACAGCGACGCCCAAAACCGCTGCCTGGTTAATCTCGCTGGATGTTGTAACGGAAAAAAGTGTGTTGCTTAATCCCCTCCTGGTAATACATGTTAGATCGACCACTAAATCACCCAGGGCAACCGTCAAGTTATTCGCCACCAGGCAATCGTGTGCCCCGGTGAATGGACCATAGTTTGAGCCAGCCCCTTCTGCATAAAAATCGAAACCATTTGCAGCACCGATTAAGCCAGAAGTTTGAACGCGACTACCAACTGTATATGAATTGGTCCCTCTTATACCGTGGGCTGACGTTGACGCATTATTTGTAGGCACTTGGCCAAGTAAAGCCGGATGCGCTTGCCTAGTCACTGCCGTTACCGCAGAAGCGGTACTCACGTTTAAATTATTAGCAGAAAAAATACCACCGATTATTCCATCTGCCCAAACCACACCAGCCGCACTGACCTCAAAAGCCTTAGACCTTGGTGTATTACCAGTGCCTACCTGTAACGCAATGTTAGCAAGAACCGAATTTGCGGATATTTTTCCACCATCTATTTTGGTTGTATTACTGTTTATATCTGCCGCTGCACCGCCACTGGCCAACAATCCGCTGGTGGATACCGTGCTTGACCCATCCGTTATGGTGTTAGAATTTGAAAAGGTCACAACACCATCAAATGTAAATTCTGCGCCAGCGGCTAGAAACGCTGGGGCACCAGTGCCACCGCCGCTCGTTGCTTCTAAAACTGACCAACGGCTGGACCAATATTTGTTGGCGGCGCCTATATCCAAGTCTGGCGGTTCAATGCTCCAACCCGAGGTTAACCCGGTAAAAACACCGGTGGAAAAGTTATAGGCCGACGCGCTTGGTGTGGTTGGGGCACTCGCCTGGTTAACGTTGTAATAAACCTTGCCGTTGTGTGTGATTTTACCACCTGACGACGCTGGATAACTGTTAGACGTAGCCGACGCAACAGAACTCCATGCACTTGCAACGCCTGATCGGTTGAACGCCCTGGCAAAATAATACCTGGTTACTGCCTCGCCCACTTGGTCGACGACTGTGGTGTTGCTCGTTTTCAAAAATAAACTTGAATTTGCCTGGCTGTTGGCCGTGTGTCGATTAATTTCGACATAAGCAAAATCGGTATTACTGGGATTTGTCCAGGATAACTCGATGGCCCCTTGCCTGGCCGTCGCCGTTAAAGAACCTGGCACGCCTGGGGCGGTCGCATGGGCGGTTACACTGGTCCCGGTAACAATTAAGTAGGCACTAGAAACGCCCACCGTGGACACGGATTTAACGCGCACATCGATGGTTTCGCCCGTTTTAAAGCCCGATATATAACCGACTGTCCCGGTTAAAATAATGTCATTTGCATAAACAGAATCACCGGCGTATTTCCACTGCACAATGTATCGCTCGACGAATTTATCTACGCTGGCTGTAAATGTTACCTGGGACCGTACAATAATCGCCCCATCGGTTTGCACCAGGTAATGGCTGGACCCCACATTTACTGCCAGGTTAGTTGGTGCTGCAACAACAAACGGGTCCGGTAAATTGGTCGATGGGCTGCTAGCGGCTTGTGTTTTTGTCCCCCAGGGGTAAATGTTATCCTGGTGTTCTACCAGGTTTAAAGTAACAGTTCCCGACGGCATCAAACTGGTTAACATGACGCGAAATTCTTTAGCACTCCAACCAGGCGTTGGGTGCGTGATTGTAACAATGTCACCAACCTGGCATTTTAACGCCTCGCTGGTGCATTCCATGACAACCTTTAAACCCGCCCTGGAGCGTTTAACCACTAATTCGGCAATATCGATGGCGGTATAAACGTTTGTGATACTCGGTAAACTCAATCGACCAACCAGGCCGACGTTATTATCCTCGCTTAAATAGGCATTATGCGCGCTACTTCCGATGGCCGGCCAATCGATGGTATCCGTTTGCCAGTTTTTATCGGGATTAGCGAATGTAATTATGGCGCGATTGTATTTTGTCGATTTTTTTTCTGACTCGATCGTAATGCCGCCAATAATGTGATCGGTTGTAAAATTAAACACGGCATTACCGGTTTTTTCGTCCTCGATGATTAGACCAAATTTGCCGCCCTGGTAAGGCATTAACCCCCGGCAACCGGACATCAATTCTTTAGTGTTATCGATTAATGTTTTATCGGTATTAAGGACCATTGAGCAATCGAATAGGTTTTGCGCGGCGATACCAGTTTGCACGGTTATCGCTGCACCCATTCCCGAATGGTTGGCACAATAATAGTAAATCGATGCTGGCGTCGACCCGGTAATAACAATCGAAATAGACGCGTTGGCCTGGCCTTGTGTGCCAATAACTGTCACGCCGGTTGTATATTCAGCGCCACTGCCATGAGTACCGTCATTGGTTGTGGAAAATCTCAATGGGTGAGTACCTAAACTGGAATCTGACAAATCAAATGTATACGTCGTACCAGTTAAAAATGTAAATGCTCTATTAGCTGCACCATTAATAACAAAATTTCCACCAGCGGCACTCACAACAAACGTTTGGCTGTTTGCGTAAGGCAAAACTTGAGTTTCACATTTGGTCGCGGCTGCGCCAAATAATGTATCGTCAATCGACGCCGCTGGTAGCCCTTTACCATACCTGGCATTGGTCAAATAATCGCGTAAACACAATGCGGGGTTTGATGAAAATGCCGTGCTTGAATCGCGTGGGTCCAATACTTTTTTGCCCCGAACCAGGGCATGAATGGTTGGTATCGATGAAAAAATGTCTCTGTCCCAGGTAAACCGACAAACGACATAAGCCAGGCCGCGCAAACGGTGGTTTGACGTCCAGCCAATATTTGCCGCTACCAGGTTGGAATGTGCGGTTTGCGAATCCGTGCCGGTGTATTTAGTAACGACCGTATTGGACCAATGTTTGCTGGACGAATTAAGCAAAACATCGTCAATATAAATGTCGTCGATGGCATGTATTTCGCCCTCAGAAATTGTCAAAACGACCCATAAATATGTGTTATCAGCCCCGCTAGTTCCAACAAAAGATCGAACTCCACCCACTTTTCGGAAACCATATATCACTGGGATTGGCGCATTATTTGCCGATTTGTTTAATAGAGTACCTTTGTGCCTGTCCTCAAACTCCTGGGCCAGTAATTCATCAAGTGCCCAGGAAATAATTAAATTCGTTATAACGGATTGAATACTAAAACCCGCAAAATAAGTTACTGCGGCATTTCCGACATAAGTAAAAAACGCAGTTATTGCAGCAAAAATGGCCATTATCTACCCCACCTAATATCGCGGATTAATTGTGCGGAAAATTCCATGCCTTTATCACCACTAAAAATGCTTTGCTGAGAATTATCGCTCGAAACACGGCCGTTTTTACCTTCAAAATCTGCCCAATGGCTGGCGATTGTAAGTTGGATTTGGCTGCTATCTTCTGAATCGGCAATGGAAAAATGAGCAATGCGACCGTCCAGGACCAGGATAGGGTCGCCAACAATCGCACCCGATTCCAGAACGACTCGATAAATTAAGACCTGGCGGTTTACATACGCGCCGCCCAGGATTGCAGATATATACGTTTGCTCTACGCCGGATAATAATAATGTCGAACTACCCACCTTTAATTCTGCTGTTTCTTTTATTTCAGATAGACCGATTAGATGGCCGCCTGGTTGGTAGGTATTACCTCCATGGGTAATTGCATGGCCGTTGTCAGTTAAATAGACTGCGGTTGAAAAATCAATTTTAACCAGGTGGGCAGTTTCAAACTGATTTGATGCCAGTTTGGCCAGGGTATCGGCGTGGATTGTTCGAGACATTAAAACGCCTCCACAAAATCTAGTTCGATTTTATACAATTGCGAAACACCTAACTGGTATTCCTGCAAATCATTCGCCAGGCGCACGGTAAAAGCCACGTTGTCATAATACATTTGGTTATTACTTGGGACCGCCGCGATCAAGGGTGGCTCGATTGCAATAGCGCCATTACCATCGCGCCCGGCCGTCAACATATAAACTTTGCTATGCGAGGCAAATTTAATAAAATCGCCTGCTTCCAGGGTGCCCGTTAATCCCGAAATAGTCACCGCCGCTGCTCCTGCTGCCGCTGCTGTACACGTCACCGTGCCACTGGCCGTTCCGGTAGATGATGCGATAACAGGTGGCGTTACTGTAAAAACGCCGTGACGGCCTTGTTTGGCCACCAGGTAAGCCCATACAGGTTTAAATTGCGCCTGGGTCATGGGTGGGTAAGTCGCCGTAAATGACCATTTTTGACTGCCTACTTTTCTCGATTGCTGCCGGCCGCTGACAGTTTCAGAAAAAAGATTTGGCGAATTTGATTTAAAATTGATTGCGTCAAACGTGGGTGAAGTTGGAAAAGTCATGCGATAGCCCTGTTGCCGTTTTCGTTAACCGCCGAATTAACCATGCCCACAATTTGGCTGCGACGCTCATACAATAGGGCGTCAAACCCCCTGGTGTCATTTGCGTTGATATTAAATGTCACTGCCGTTGATGCTGCGCTGTTCATACTGGGCATCGATGCTGAAAACCCACTAAATAGGCTTTGCACAAACGGTTTTACAATTCCCGCTTTGATTTGATCGCGTAGAACTTCTGCCAGGATGGACCGCATTGCCTGGCCCCAGGATTGGGTGCCCATGAGCGCATCGGTCAATGTGTTCTCGATGCCATCCGTTAATTTGGTAAAAGTTTGCTCCAGGGAATCTGCGGCGCGCTCAAACTCGGTCCTGGTATCGATGGCCGCCAGGCGTGCGGCATCTCTTGTTTTTCCAAAAATTCGATAGTTAGAGCGCAAAATCTTTTCGTTTGATTCTTTTGCATCTTGTAATTTTAGTTTATGAATTTCGTTTAATTGCATCCGCAAACCATAAGCTGCGCGAATTGTGATCTCGCTTTGCCTGGCAAGCTGCTGTTTTGCGCTGCCTTCATTGTTCCCGTTTCTGCTACGACTTAACGCCCCTGGATGGCCATTGCGCTGCCTAACAATAATCGAAATTGGCGCTGCCATTTTCTCTTGTAATTTTTCTATTTCGTCATAGACTTCGCCCATTTTTTTGACGACTTTATCAAGGTCCTTGCCCACCCCATCCTTACTGGTGCTTCCAACCCCTAAAAAGTCTTTTAACCCACCTTCGGCAAAAATGCGCTGTAAGTTACTGCCCTTTTTTTCTAGTGTATCTAGTTCACTATTTAATGACGCCAGGCGTTTAATATCGAGACTCTTGCCCCACTCGTTAAATTTTGCAAATAAATTGCTAACGGCTTTAAACGCTGCCACCGCCTGGTAATATAAATCCTCAAAACCTTTGGCAATTTTGACAGCAAACGCGGCGATGCCACCCTCTTTGTCAATTTTAATTTGAATGAAATTACGCAATTTGTTGGTGACGTCCTCGATGATTGGCGCCAGGGTTGCGACGACCCGGTGAAACACATTACCGATATACGCGGTCAACCTGGCGATACTATCGTTAGCGTCCTCGACCCCTTCAATGAGACTTTGAGACATAACTAGCCCCAGGGCGTCGGCTTCTTGTTTCATCGCCTCCATGGCGTCTTTGCCGTCTTTCAACATGTTAATGACTTTCGCGCCCCTGGCACCAAATAAATCATAAACAAAGCTGGCCCGGTCGGTTTCATTCTTCATGGATTGAAGCGCGGTTGCCGCCTGGCCTAATACATCGGTTACACTACGGGTGGACCCATCGATGTTTTTGGCAGAAATGCCATAACGTTCAAAGGCTTCTTTGGCCTCACCAGTTCCACCCGCAACGTCGGATATATTAATCGCCAATTTTTGCATGGCTTTATCCAACGCTTTGGATTCGACTCCACCAATGCTGGCGGCGTGGCGTAATCTTTGTAATTCAGTAACGGATATACCAATCGCCCGGCTTGTTTTTGCCAGGCTATCGGTTGCGTCCATAGATTGCTTTGCTAAATACCCCAGGCCCGCAACACCGGCCGCCAGGCCAATGGCGGTTTTCATGGAAAACGCCGCGCTTGCAATACCTTTTAAGCCCATCGTTACAGAACGAAAAGCGGCTTTGGTTTTGTTTTTTGCGGTGATTTTTATCTGTACGTTATTTGCCATTTTTTAGCTCAAAGTGCGCGGCCCAAAGGGTCAGTTCGTCAAGGGATAGGTCCATAATTTCAGCCAGGCTTTTATGTAAAACCTCGGCCAGCGCCATGCAGAAACGCAAATCATGGTCCTTTATTAGTTTTTTTCTGCATCCTCCAGGGAAATTGCTTCGTCGCCCATTGCAGACACAACCCCGGCAATTACGTCCGGGTCTAGCTCGTTAATAATTTCTTTAAAATGTATTTTTTTAAATAACTGGACACCCTCAGAATCAAGGGCGCGAAAAATAAACGTCATAATGATGGCGTCCACTTGTTTGTCCTGGCCAGCCAGGCTTAAAACTTCGCCTTGCTGCCTGAACGTCATGGCGGGTTTGAAATAGACCACCGTTGGTTTCCCATCCACTTGCCATTCGGGCACCTCGACGCTTTTTAATTCGCCGCCCATTCGGTCCCTAAATTGTAGTTTTGCTACTTCTAATAATGCTGTCATAAAATCACCCGATTATTTATACCCGATTGAAAATGATAAGCGGTTACTCAGCGCATCGGGTGAACGCTTTTTAGCAAAAACTGCTATGTAACCGCCTAAACTGTTAGGTTTGAATAGCAAAACTAATCAAACTGTGGCCAACGTAATTGCGCCAGATACCGTAAATCCATACACCGCTGAAACGATGCCATCAGACCCACCCGATGCCTGACCGATTGACGTAATAATTCCGCTAAACGCATAAAAAGTATCACCGCCGGCGTCACCTTCTGGGTACAATTTTAACGCGACAATCGCCCCGGCCGTCATTGCGCCCTGGCCATTGGAGTCGGTTTCGTCCCAGTTAGTAGTTATTGAACCCGTGCCGGCTGTTTTACCAGGCGTATAGGTCCGGGCTGTTGCCGTCAAACTCGTTGTTTCAATCACGTCGGCCGTTTGGTCCAAATTCCAATCAACCACTTCGGCGATTGTGTTGGTGCCGATTTTTACAACACCATCCTTTCCTCTAGTTATCGCCATTTTCAATTTCCTCGGTTGTTGGTTTGGCTATTTTTTTGGCTGTTTCTTTTGCAGCGGTGACAGTCCATCCGCGATGTTCCATGGTTGGAACTTGACTTGGCAAAACGTCTACCGGGTCACAATCTTTTTTATACATCAACATTTAAAACCCCCTTAGTTGGATAGGCTTGTGGGCGCCCCTGGGGCCACCCTATAAGCTGCATTCAACGTTAACGTGGCCAATGCGATTGGCTGGTCTTGCTCCACGCTAAACTCGATCTGTGTGTCCTCGACGGATATATCCAGGACCTTGTTATTCAGTGTTGTGTCGGCATAAATAACCGTTTCTATTTCCGCGCAAATGGTGTCAATTAAATCCTCAACGCTATCTTTTGCTTTTGCCCTGGCTTCGACTCTTAACACCAGGTCGTGCCAATTTCTAACGCCGTCACTTTTTTCAACGTCGACGGTATCCCGTTCTGCGATTACCGTTAAACACGGCAATAAATCGTGCGAATAAATCCGCGAATCATAAACCCGGCTGGCGGTTGTCGTTAATCCCGTTAGGGTGGTCGCCAATTGCTCTCGTATTTGCTGTCGCGCGTGCGCCATTTACGCCTGGTTCTCTAAAATTAATGTGACCATTCCGGTGCCGTCCTTTTGGATGCCATGTACCCGGTAAGGCGCTGTTTGAATAACTATTTCATCACCATGCGCGACCCTAGATACGTCGGCTTGCGCGCATGTAAAAACTGGGTGTAAACCTTCAAAGCCTAGAACTTCGATAAACGTTTCTTCAAAAATCCCAACAACCGATGCACCACTGATAATCGCCTCGACGCCGAAATCTTCTAGGTCCAAAAATTCGTTAAAATCTTCTGAAAACGCCATGGTCTATTCCTTTTTTTTGCTTTTTTTTGGTGCGGCGGTTGCTGTGTATAATTCCGCTTTACCCATTCGGATTAGTGTTTCGCCATCCTGGTCGCTGACTTCCGCGATCGAACCCGCTAACAAATCTGTCCCGCTTGCGGCGGTCCCGCTTAAAATTTTTATCTGCATTAATTTTCCCCTGGTTATGTTCGGTTTAAATAGCATTTAAAATCTGGTTAAAAATGGGCGGGTTTTACCCCGCCCCAGTGTCTAGGGTTTAAGAACCACCAGAACCTTTGGCGAACGATTGCGCGTGACGAACGGCAATATCGACGTCCTGCATACAAACTACGCGAACGGTGCCTGACGCTGAACCGGTGGACGTATCCACGTTAATGTCCAAACCGCCCCACATGCCGATTATCAAGTCTGCAAAGTTACCAAAAATAGCCGTGTTGGCCGTCATTTGGTTTGTCACTGCCATGTTGTAGCCGTTGACCTGGCCGTTAGCCATGACAAATTGACCAGAACCGCTATCTTTAGCTTTTTGCTTCATGGCACCAGCCATTGCGGCTGTTGACACATAACCAAGAGAACCAAACAAAGCGTTATCAATGGAAACCTGGCTTTCAACATCGACCATTTCGCCAAACGTTGGATTACCCGCCGCGCCAAAGGTAACAGCGCCAATGCCGGTGGTGGCTAAAATGCCGGTGGGCTGGTTGCTAGAACCAGTGCCAGCAAGGGCAGATAGATCAATTGCCATGGCCAAGCGCATCGCCAGGTCATTACGCACAAATGACTCAATATCGATTGAACTTTGGAGCAATAGCTTTCGAGAAATATCCGAAAATGCGCCAACTGTTTTTCCTGACATTGTGATTTGGTCAAATGCTGCCGCGCTTTCAGTAACAGCGCCGGATTCTGCAACCCAATAGGCTGTTGCTCCGCTCGTTTGACGCGGGATAGCCACGTTGCCATTTAGATCGCGCAACATGGTAGCGCCTAAACCGGCAACAACCATGGCGTTTTCCAAGCTATCAACAAAGCTGTTAGATAACAGATCGGTTGAAACGGTATGGCCGCCGGCGGTCGCAGTGCCAGAGGTTAAATCACGCTTTAAAACTTCGGTCGGTATAAACATTCCCTGGGCTTGACGGCCCATTTGATCTGCCGCTGCGCGTGACGCTTCAAATTCAAACGCTGCCGCTTCTTGGGCGCGACGGTCCGATGGGTTGGATAATGCGTGAATGGCACGCATAAAGGAAAAATTTCTAACTTCCTTTTCAGTTAAACCAATGTCGTTGGAAACAACCGGGGCTGGCTTGCTAATATTGTTTAACACATGGCTGCGAAACTCATTAGCAGATTGACCGCTAGTAATTGCTGCGCGTGCGTCGGTTGAAAAACCATGCTGGTTTCCAATTGCTTCAATGTCTGTGATTCGGCCTAGTTCGGCTTTTCTTACATCTTCAATTGCAAATGTATTATCCACAACTGGTGTGGCTTCTGGTGCTTTAGTATCCATTGTGGATTCCTCAATTTGTTTAATTTGAATATTTGTTACTTCGGTAATGTGTTCGCCGGTTGCTGCCCGACCAATGCCCACCTGGGCGTCGGCTGGCACGCTGACCATGCTTATTTCGTAAGGCTCCCAATCGGTCGCCCGATAAGATTCCATGCCGTCTGTTTCAGATTCCAAAGCCATTTTATGTATGCGATATCCCACGCTTACACTTTTGCGAATGCCATCTTTTACGTCTTGCCAAATTTCCTCGGCGCGTGCGCTTTTCCCAAAGCGAACCTGTGCCCGGCCCATGCGGTCGCCAGAAATTACCACTTGTTCAACCACGCCGACGTGATCTGTGCCGTCGTGATCTACCAGGACAGGCCCGCCATCATTTAGCCGACCAAGGCGAATGGATTTTGGGTCATGGTCCAGGATTTCATCGCCAAACCACCGGGCGACCGGTGCCTCGCTTGAAAACGCCAGTTCAACTGTCCTGGCTTCCTCGTTAATTGCGTCCCTGGATAGATCAAAAGACCGATGCAAAGCGCCTGTATTAATCGTCTTGTTGCTGCTCATTTGGCCCCCCTGGGGTTTCGACTGTTTCAACGGCAATGCCGTATTGTTTCAATAATTCGTTTTCGGCTTGCAACTGCGCCAGGGTATCTTCAAAGTCCCGACCCGCCATTGCTGCAACTTCGGTCCTGGACATAATGCCCATTTCAATGCCTAGCTTGCTGGCTTGCTGGTCTTTCAATGGGTCAACCCAGGCCCATCCTCGCGGCTGAAATTCAACATTTGTGAATTTTTCGTATTTCCGCTGCGGTAGCGCCAGGGCTTGGGTTGTCAAAGCCTGAACCAACCAGGCACGATAGACCGGGCGGCAAAGCTGCTGGCTTAACCAGTTTTGAATAGTTCGCCACTGTTCCCTTTCTTCAAGGACGCCGGACCGAATAGACGAAAAGTTAACGCCCTCCAGGTCGTTTGCCAGGGTGTTATAGGCCACATTTAGGCCACTGGCTGCACCACGCAACGCGGTTTTAATAAATGCCTGGTAAGCACTCGTTGGGTGCTGTGGGTCAAATGCTTTGAAATCCATCCCCTGGGGCAATTGTTCAATTACTCCTGGTTCCATATCCATGAGCAAATTGCCGTCGTCGTCCTCTTCGCCCACATATTGATCGCCGTCGGGCGACGTATAAAAGCCCATTTTTGACGACGCAATACGCGCGGCGATTAACTCGGCCTCTTCGTATGCGCCCACCTGGTTTAATCGATTAATGGCCGTGTGCATCCAGGGCACCCCTCGGCTTTGCCCAGGGCGGTCGGACATATATAAATGCAACACGTTTGACGCGGGCACCCGCTTATAATGTCGACCATTAAATTGAGTAACATTATCGCCGGGGTGGCTAGTGCTTAAATGGTATGCAACAGCGGCGCCCCATTCGTCTAGCTCCACGCCCATCACAACGCGGTTGCCGTTGCTCATATTTTTGTTTAATGTTTCGTCGAGTTGATCGGCTTCGATTACTTGGAGCGCAAAACCAAACGGATTGTCGAAACCGCGAACCATGATTATTAAAACTTCACCATCACGCGCAATGGCTTTAATGGCCATATTCTGTACATCAATCCAGGATTGCCGACCGGTCACGGTGCAATTCTCGATGTTTGCCCAGGTATTAAATGCCGCCTCAATTGCTATGTTGTCTTGTCGGTCGAGTGTTCCATCTTCACGCCTGGACCTTGCTTGCATCTTAATTCCGTGAGTGCCAACCACGTTGGCAGAAGTCATGGCTAGAAACTTTCTGGCGTAATCATTGTTCATGCAAAGGTCACGGCTTCGGCTTCTAATCACCGGCAACGTGTTAATTAATTCGCCATTGGCGCTCAGAGTGGACCCTTTAAAATCGCCCGTTAGTCGATCAATAACTCCGGCTGAATAACGGCGCTTTTGTAATTTCTTTTGTTTTCTTTGCGTTGTTTCTTTTTTGCTAAACCAGCTCATATTAAACAAACCTCGTTAGCAATCTGCCGCTGTGACCCAGGCCATTTTTGACACGCTCGCGGCGTAATTCAACGTTATATTTAGCCCGGTATGAATCTCGCAATCTGACCAATTCATCGACCGACGTGCGCGTAAGTGACCGGCCATTTAAGGAATAACTTTCCTGGTCCTTGGTCGCCCGTTTTTCGATCACTGCCTCGATTGAATCAAGAACAATTTTTGTATGGCTTCGCGGGTCGGTTGTTGCCAGGTCCCGGTTGGGGCTAACGTCAAACGTGCCAGAATCGATTGTGAGGCGTTGGCTGTCGCTTGCGCGAGTGATATAGGCCTGCCAATGATAGACGCCTGGGGGAAAAGCGGCCGTTGTTGCGCTAGGAACCTCAACAATAAAATCGGTTCCGCTGATCGATGCGCTAATTGTGATTTCTTCGCCGCCGTCGGCTTCGCGCCTGGCTGAATAACTTAGGGCATAACCACTGGAATATTGCGCCAGGTCGAGGCGCTTCCAGGCCCATCGATCACCGGCTATAAAAGCAAGTGGCTCACGCTGCGGGTATTCTGAATTGTCGAAAAGATTTGCCATTTAAATGCCAATGTAATTTTATACATACAGGCATAGGTGTGCTGCAATTTTAAGTCAAGTTTATATATCCGCGCGAATGCTAATCATTTTAACCTGGTAACATAATTTCCTTTTTTTCGGCTCCTGGTTGTCCGTTTCCTGGTTGGTTTTTCTGTTGGCATAAGCGCGCTTTTTTCTGGCTCGGCTGGTATCGCGGCATTATGTTTCGTAGCGCGCTTACTTGCCAGGGCGGCTAGTTTGACGTTTAAATTATCCAGGGCTGCATAAGCATACGCCAGGCAATCAAGCGCCTCGTTTCGTTCTCTGGTTTTGATGAACTCCATGATCGGAAAACCGCGTCGATATTTTGTAACCATTTTTTCGGCGGTTAATTGGAAAAAATATTCTTCGTCCAGGTCGACACCAAAATGAATATATCCCTCGCCACTGGTTAATTTTAATCGGCTGTATATGGTTCGTTTGGCCGTATCTACACCAACGGTATACATCGGTGTTCTGGTCCTCCCCACGGGCTTGGGTTTAGTGGTCAATGGCCGTCCCATTCCAGCCTGGCCTTTGATCGCAAAAACGCGGCGACTGCTCCTGGGCTTTGTGAATTGATAAACGTATTCGGTCAAGTATCCCGAATCAATCGCCGCCCCGGCGATACGGTGGCCGTCATAGGTTTGGGTTAAAACTTCGTCCAGGTCGCGCCAAACCTTTTGCTGTGTCGGGTCGCCGTAAATTACAACGTGGTCCAAAATCCAACACTCCTGGTCCAATCCCCACCCCACGATCGATACCTCGATGCGGTCCTTTTGAATGTCGGCCCCGGCGGTCAATAAAAGCACTTCTGGCGGGATGGCATCGATGGCGTAATTTTCTTTGCGATCGAGCAATAAATGTTCGCTTAGACTTTCGCCGGCTTCTTCCCAGGTTTCGCCCAGGGAAGTATTGACCCACGTTTTCAATGTTTCCGGATTCTTCTTGGCTTCGACAAAATCAACGGCAACATCAGCAAATGTACGCCAGGGTGAATACAATTCGTTAAGGTGAAAACCCGCCACTTTACCCCCCGGATACTCAGCAATCCATTTTCCGTCGCGCAACATTTTTGGCTTGTGTTTATTTTCAATGACGCCGCCGCACGCCTTGCACACAATGACGGCTTCGGCGGGATTCCCATTAGGCCACTGGACGTCGGCCCAAAGTAGGCGCTGACGCTCGGCGCAATGGGGGCAAGGCACATGGTAATAACGGCGGTCTGAAATATTAAATTCTTGCTCAATTCGGCACGCTCCTTTTAATGTGGGTGTACTGGTTAATATAATTTTTCGATTGTGAAAGGTCGTTGTTCGTTTTTTAATCAGGTTAACCGGGTCGCCCTCGGCGCCGGCGCTTTGCGGGTATCGGCTCACTTCGTCGCAACACACAATTCGGATTGGACGCGACGCCAGGCCCGTGGGTGAATTGGCGCCGGTCATGGTAATGTGGCCACCAGGGAAACTTTTGTGGAATAACGTGTTGCTTGATGCCCGGCTCTTGTTATCGGCAATTAACGATTTTAGCGCGGGCGTATCTCTCACCATTGGCGCGAGGCGGTCATGGCTCCACGTTTTCGCCATATCAACGGTTGGCTGTAACACCATCATTGGCGCCGGGTCCTGGTCAATAAAATAGCCAACAATATTATTAATCATTTCGGTTTTACCAACCTGGGCGCTAGACATAATTACAATCGTTTCAATTTTGGCATCTGCCACGGTGTCCATAATTTCGCGCTGATACTCTGCCCGGCTGGTTCGCCACCGCCCTGGCTCCGCGCTCGACTCTGGCGATAGTCTACGGTTTTCGTCGGCCCACTGGCT
>ENA-ORXF01001654-ORXF01001654.1-marine-metagenome-genome-assembly--contig:-NODE-1654-length-14138-cov-9.951924_pt1 | contig 14138 bp, 11 predicted proteins | sample MGYA00237864_ERZ511476 | MGnify/ENA primary metagenome ERZ511476 (study PRJEB26306, sample SAMN06343908) | marine metagenome | isolation source: coastal waters | place: Atlantic Ocean: West Antarctic... | reverse complement strand
AGATAATGGACCAGTTAATTTTAATGATGGAAGTGGACCTACAGCAACAATAAATTGTCTTTCTGGAGAAATTACAGCCTCAGGTAATATAAGTTCAAGTGGAAATATTTATGCTAATGAATTTTATGCTGATGTAGGTATAAATGATGGATATCATATTGGAGATAGTAAACCTATCCTTACTATAACAGATGGAGGAGCCCTTAACTTAGGAACAGCACATTCTACATACATAGCCTCTGGCGTTAACATATATACAACCGGTTCGGATTTTTCAAAAGGATTATTTTTAGATAGCGTTGGAAATATAACAGCCTCAAATGATATAAGTGCAAGTGGTATAGTGAAAGCATATAATTTACATGCAGGACCTGGTGTAACTCAAATATCTCATAATGGTAGAATTTATCCTAATTATCCTAATTCTAATAGTTCTTTTATAGGTGCAACCGTAGGTGATGCTATAACAATAAATGGAGGAGACCTATTAGTAAGTGCCGGTAATTTTAAAGTAGTTGCACCCGGAGGTGGTCATATAACAGCCTCAGGTAATATAAGTGCAAGTGGTAATATAACAGCATCAGGTAATATAGGTGCAAGTGGAGAGGTAAAGGCTGCTTCATTTAGTTTATCAAATGGAGCATTTATAATAGCTTCAAATGGAAATATCACTACATCTAATAGTTTAATAGCTGGAAATAGTCCATCAGGCGATACTCATACTATAACAGGAAAAACAACACTTAATGGTCACATAACAGCATCAGGTGATATAAGTGCAAGTGGTACAATTTATGCATCTTCTTTTGATAATGTAGTCGCAACAAATATAACAGCATCAGGTGATATAAGTGCAAGTGGTGCTATAACGGCAAGTGGGTTTTCAGGTACTACTATATCTGCTAATAGAAGAAATTTCTCCATACCATCTGACACACCGGGTTTACACGATGGTGATGCAGTTTATTTTGGAGGCACAACTTCAATGACAACAGGAGCTATATACCATTATAAATCAGATGGTACATGGGAATTAGCAGATGCTGATGCTGTAGCTACAAGTGATGGATTATTAGGAGTAGCTTTAGGAGCAGCCTCAGACACTAATGGAGTTTTGCTAAGAGGCATAGTTACACTAGGTCATGATGCAGGAGCTGTAGGAGATGTTTTATATGTTTCAACTAATCCAGGATCAGGTAGTGCTACTGCCCCATCAGGAACTAATGATGTAGTAAGAATTGTTGGGTATAAAATATTTCATGCTACTAAAAAACAAGTATGGTTTAATCCAAGTAGCGACTTTATAATACACGCTTAATGGCTTATATAAACAAAACCCTAACCTTTGAATCTGATAAGATCTATTACACTGAAGAAGGTGTAGAATTTGAAGTAATGATGAACTGGGAAGATTCCCTAATGTCTGCTTCTGCCGCTTGCGTTTGTAGAGGGGGTGGAGATATCCTAGAAATAGGATTTGGGATGGGAATCTCAGCAGGGTATATGCATTCTCACTCAATTTCTTCTCATACTATTATAGAAAACCACCCAGAATTAATTCCAAAAGCTCAAGCTTGGGCAAGTGAAAAATCTAATGTAACAATAGTAACGGGTAGTTGGTATGATGTAAAAGACTCATTATCAACATATGATGGAGTATTTTATGATACCTTTGGTGATGATGATATGATACATTTTTCATCTTCATTATCATCTTTAGTAAAAGAAGGGGGAGTAGCTACTTGGTGGAATAACCTAGAAGAAGAAAATAACTTCTATAATATACCTAATGTAGGTTATCAACAATATTCTGTTAACCCACCTACAAATATGTATTTTAATAACACAACTTATTATCTACCCAAATGGCAGTAATAAACGCATCTGAAGCAGGACTTATTATAGGCCAATCTAGTACCACTTTTGCAACAGCAAGACAGAATGGCTCTTCGGCAATACCATCACCCACAGGCGACAATGATGAATCGATTAAATACACAGCAGCCTCTGGTCGTGGTTCTCTTACTCACGCTATAAAGAGAACATTCCTTTATTTTGACACTAGTGGACTAACTGGAACAATATCAGATGTAGAAATTAATATAGTAGGTGTTACAAATAATGGAGCTGATGTTATTTTTTTAAAAAGCACAGCTTTTGGAGGAGATGGAGGCACAACATTAGCAACTTCAGATTACTTTTCTACAATAGATTATAGTACCGAATATAGCGTCAAATATGATTCATGGAATGCGTCAGCTGTGAATCACATTGCCCTTAATTCAGATGCAAATACAGACATACAAAATGATGATGCTTTTATTTGCGCTTTAGTTGAACATGACTCAGACTATAGCAATTCGGCAGCAACCTCATCAGCACTTAGACAAAATGGTATAGCATTTGGAACTACAATTACTCTTACTTACACAGAAGCAGCATCAGCCTCTGGCCCCGCAAACCTTACATCATATAATGGAATTGCTAAAGCAAGTATAACTTCTATAAATGGAATTACTATGGCTAATATTACAACCTTAAATGGAATTAGTTAATGGGTTTTAAAACTAACATATATGTATATGCAAACACAAAATAATAAAAGTTATGGCCATTAAAGGAACAAAAAAATTAGGTGCTCAAGAATTAGAATCTTTAATTGATTTAAGAAAAAAAAATAATAATTTAATTTTTCAAAGAGGACAATTAGGATTAGCTGAAGATAATTTAGAATTACAAAAAGATATTTTACAAGAAGAATTTAAAAAATTATCCCAAGAAGAACAAACTCTTTCTACTGAACTTTTCGAAAAGTACGGAAAAGGAGAAGTCAATATAGAAGATGGTACTATTACCCCAGTAGAGTAAATCTTCTATACTGGTTCGAGTACTTTCTAGATATTTATTATTGGCTTTAATTCATCATGGTTTTGATGAAAAAGTTCATATTTATATATAACAATAATAATCTAGAAAATAATGGCTGAAGCAATAGTATCACCAGGTGTATTTCAACGAGAAACCGACCAATCTTTTATAACACCTGCTCCTGTAGAAGTAGGAGCAGCAATCGTAGGACCTACGGTTAGAGGGCCAGTCGAACAACCCACAGTAGTAAGTTCATTTGCCGATTATAAAAATAAATTTGGAACAACTTTTACGTCTGCTTCCGAAAACCTCGAATTCCTTACTTCAATAGCGGCACAAAAATTCTTCTCTAACGGAGGTAATAGCATGTTAGTTACTAGAGTAGGTAGTGGTTCATTTACAACTGCTACTAGCACTAATATAACAGCTTCTTCAGGTGCAGTAGGATCAACCATTGAAGATGAACATACAGATCCTTTTATTTTAACAACTCTTGGAAAAGGAGACGTATTAAATAATTCTACCGCTGTAACAGATGGAGGCCAACAATATGGAGATGGCTCTCTAACAACAGGTTCTAAAGACAACTTAAGATGGGAAGTTTCAGGAATTAATAATACTGCTGGTACGTTTAATTTAACAATTAGAAGAGGAGATGATAATTCAAATAATAAAATAGTCCTCGAAACTTTTGTAGGATGTAGTTTAGACCCTAAAACAGACAACTATATCTCAAAACTAATAGGTGATCAATATGGGGCCCCTACAACTATGGAGGGTCAAACATCAATTAGAATAAATGGCGACTACCCTAATAAATCTAAATTTGTAAGAGTATCAAGTGTAGACCTTCAAACATCTGATTACATAAGAAATGATGGTACAGTAGGGTGGTCAGATAGTTCAGAAACAATTTCTTATAGTGGTAGCTTACCCCAATCCCAAAGTGGCTCATTCTTTGGAGCAACAGGTAATAATATTCCGGCGGATGAACAGTTAAGGATGTTTGAAAATATAGATTCTTCTAACACTCAAGGACTAGCAGCTACTGATTACACAACAGCATTTAATATCCTTGAAAATAAAGATGAATATAGATTTGCTACCTTAACTACTCCAGGTGCTTATAACGCAGATTATGGAGGTGTAGTAGCCGCTGCCATTGCACTTTGTGAAGGAAGAGGAGATTGCTTCTATATAGCAGATATGGTACCTTATGATTCAACGGTAGCTACTGTAACAGCAGAAGCAGGCGAACTTAATACTAATTTTGCAGGTACTTATTGGCCTTGGGTTAAAGTCCCTTCTACTGAATTAAGTAGAAATGTATGGGCTCCCGCTTCAACAGTAATGCAAGGGGTTTATGCAGCTAATGATAAAGTAGCAGCTCCATGGTTTGCACCAGCGGGTCTAAACAGAGGAGGCCTACCAATTGTAAGAACTGAATTTAAAGTAGCTCAAGCTTTAAGAGATACATTATATGATAATAAAGTAAATCCACTTGCCACTTTCCCAAGAGTAGGACCTGTAGCTTATGGTCAGAAAACACTTCAAAAGAAAGCAAGCGCTTTAGATCGTATTAATGTAAGAAGATTACTTATCTCCCTCAAAAACTTTATAGGAGATACTAGTAAACAATTAGTATTTGAACAAAACACAACAGTAACTAGAAATAGATTCTTAAATGCAGTTAACCCATTCTTGGAATCAGTTCAACAAAGACAAGGACTATTTGCCTTTAGAGTAGTAATGGATGAAAGCAATAATACTGCGGATGCAATAGATAGAAATCAACTAGTAGGCCAGATATTTATTCAACCAACTAGAACAGCTGAATATATAATCTTAGATTACACTATACAACCAACTGGAGCTACATTTAATGACTAAAAAGTTAAAAAACTCTATATTTATAATAAAATAACAACACAATGGCAATACTCAGCTCAGCAGATATGTTTTTTACGGCTTACGAGCCCAAATTATCAAATAGATTTATATTCTATATAGATGGGATTCCTGCTTATTTAATAAAAAAGGCGGATAGACCAAAATACACCTCAGAAGAAGTAGTCCTCGATCATATTAACGTTAAAAGGAAAGTAAAAGGCAAATCTGATTGGTCCCCAATTACATGTACTTTATATGATCCAGTAACTCCTTCAGGTGCACAAGCCGTAATGGAATGGGTTCGTTTACACCACGAGTCAGTAACAGGTAGAGATGGTTACTCTGATTTTTATAAAAAAGACATCAGATTTAACACTTTAGGCCCTGTTGGCGATGTTGTTGAAGAATGGATTTGTAAAGGAGCCTTTGTAACAGGTGTTGAATTTGGAAGTGGTGATTGGACATCTTCTACTCCTATGGAAATTAGTTTAACAATTTCAATGGATTATGCGATCTTAAATTACTAAGACTTTTTTAAAAACAAAAAATTAGAGAGGTGCGTAAGCACCTCTTTTTTGTATATGTATATGCAAACATACAAGTTATAAAATGGAAAATAAACAACTATTCCCTACTGAAGAAGTTACTTTACCTTCAAAGGGATTAATTTACCCCCAAGACAATCCTCTTTCAAAAGGTGTATTAGAAATGAAATACATGACTGCAAAAGAAGAAGATATTCTTACAAATGGAAGTTACATTAAAAACGGAACTGTAATAGATAAATTATTAAAATCTTTAATAGTAACACCTATAGACTATAATGATATAGTAGTAGGAGATAAAAATGCAATCATGATTGCTGCTCGTGTTTTAGGATATGGTAAAGATTACACCTTTACTATAGAAGATGAAGAGCATACAGTCGACCTTACAGAAGTAAAGGATAAAGAATTAAAGGAAGAATATCTTATATCTAAAGGACAAAATGAATTTAAATTTAAACTTCCTACAGTTAAAAAGTCCTTAACTTTTAAATTTCTTACTCATGGAGATGAAAAAAAAATTGATAATGAGGTTAAAGGAATTAAAAGAGCCAAAAAAGGAGAATCCCCAGAATCTAGCACTCGATTAAAGTATATGATACTATCCGTAGATGGTGATTCTGAAAGCAAAACTATAAGAGAATTTGTAGATAATCAATTACTAGCACGTGATGCAAGAGCATTAAGAGCATACATTAAGGAAATCCAGCCCGATGTAGATTTAGTATTTGATCTTGAAAATGAAGCTGGAGACGTAAGGGGGGGCGTTAGGGTCCCAATTGGGATCACGTTTTTTTGGCCTGACTCCGAATTATAAATTTCAAGTTTATCAAGAAATACACGATTTAGTGTATTATGGGAATGGGGGTTTTATATATTCTGAAGTATATATTATGCCTATCCATATTAGGCGTTATCATATTAAAAAAATAAATGATCTTCATGAAAAACGTAATGAAGAAGAGGAAAAAGCTATGAATACTTCTAAACAAAATATGAAAAATATGCCTTCTACCCCTAATATAAATAGAACTTAACTACTTAATATTTATACCAGATAATAATAATATCTAATGGCTAAAGAAAAAATAAATGATGTTAATAAGGTAGGTAAAGATATAAAAAATACCTTTGCTTCAATAGGAGATCTTATTAATGAATTAAATGGTAGCTTAGAGAAAACTTTTTCTCTAACTAAGGGAGTGTCTAATAATCTTTCTCAAAGTGGTGATCTAACTAAAGAATTTATGGATAGTGAAGTCAATTTAAGAGGCTTAAAAGAAACACTAGCTGGTTTAGATGAGGAAAAACAGAAAAAACTTGAAAAGGCATTAGCGACTGGTAAAGGACTAAACCATGAATTAACTAAAGAGTTAGGTTTACAAAAACATATAGGAAAACTATCAGGAGCTGCTGGTAAAGTAAAATTAGATTACCTAAATGCCCTTATTAAAAAACAGGATGAATTAAATGCTAAAAAGAAGAAAGAAGAACAACAAGAACAAAAATTAAAAAATTTAAAAAACGGAGCTTTAAAAATGGCAAATGCAGCTGCTGATGTTTTTTTAACTGCAATAATGGCTACTGATAAAGAAACTACAGCAATGGCTCGTAGTTTAAATATGTCAAAAAGTGAAGCAATAGGAATAAAAAATCAATTTGCAAAAATCTCTGCTGACTCAGGGGATATAGCAATTAATTCCATAAGATTAGGTAAAGCTAATGCTGGTCTTAATGCTCAATTAGGAACTGGGGTTGTATTTAGTGGAGAAATGCTAACAACTTTCTCTAAACTTACTGAAATAGTAGGAATTTCAGCTGATGCCGCTGGTAGTTTAGCATTTCAAGGCCAAATGGCTGGCCAAAGTTTTAGAGAGGTAGAAGAAAACGTATTAGGAGCATCTTATGAAATGCAAAGAGGAGTAGGTATTCAACTTGATATGAAGGAAGTATTAGAGGCAACAGGTAAGGTTTCGGGTCAAGTAAGAGCAAATTTAGGATCAAATCCTGAATTAATAGCAAAGGCAGTAACTGCTGCTAAACTATTAGGAGCTGAATTATCCGATATAGCGGCTTCTGGTAAAGCTATGTTAAGTTTTGAAAGCAGCATTGAAGCAGAACTAGAAGCAGAACTTTTAACAGGTAAACAGTTAAACTTAGAAAGGGCAAGGGGAGCAGCTTTAGCAGGCGATCAAGTTGCTTTAGCCGAAGAATTAGGCAAAAATATAGGATCTCATGGGGATTTCATGAAAATGAATGTTCTACAACAGGATGCATTAGCTAAAGCTATGGGAATGAGTACAGATTCTATGGCCGATATGCTATTTAAGCAAGAAACCATGGGGATGAATGCCAAAACTCTTAGAGCTCAAGGTAAAGATGAACTAGCAGATAAGTTAGAACAATTAGATACTCAAGAAAAGATAGCTTTAGCTCAGGAAAAATTTTCATCACTAATAGGGGATGTTGGTACTATATTATTACCAATAGTAGAAGGATTTGGAAATTTAGTTGGTTTAATTATGGAATCAAAATTAGCATTAGGTCTAATGGTTGGGGTAATGGGAGCTTTAGCAATAGCCTCTGTAGTAGCTGCAATTGCAAATATATGGACTTCCCTAGCACAAATACCCTTTGGAGTAGGCCTTGCAATAGCCGCCGTAGCATCTGTAGGGCTAATTGGGTTAATAGGTGCAGCAGTATCTTCTATTCCTAAGGTAAAAGATGGATTTGCCCCCTCAAGTAAAGGTCCATTTACAATTAAAGATAACTATGGGGGCATGGCTCAAACTACACCTGGTGATAATCTACAAGTTGGTCCAGGAGCCGGCTCACAAGCATCCTCTCAACCTATAGTAGTTCAAAATAACTGGGACGCATTTGCCGCATCTAATGGCAATGGAAGAAAAGGCTTAGGAGGAACTCAATCACTTCAAGCGAGTCCTACCTTTGCTTGATATTTATAACAAAACAACACAATCATGTCATTAAAAAATTTAACATCAATCCACGACTTAGTCCAAGATGGAGAAGTCAACAACATGGAAGCACAAACAGGACCCGCATTTTCCGTTGTAGGTCCCGACGTAGAAAGAGGATTATTCCCCTTTGGTGTTCCCGTAGGATCACAACTACATGCTGGACCAGCAGCAGATCAAGCAGGTAGATCACTAGTAGGCCCTAATTATCAAGGGGTTTATGGAGGTGTTTCTGTTCCTTCTGGATTAGATAACGATGGAGTAACTCCAGACTTATACACAGACAACCTCCCAGGTTAAGATTTTATGGCAATATCCTTAAAAAGTATTTTAGATAGTGCCGAAAACTCAGGACTAAATCCTGATGGATCTCCTTTTGACCAAAGATCATTAGGTTATGGAGATAATCCCCCATTAATACTTAAAGATCTTCCTAAAGTAAATGAAGACACTAATGGGAAATTAGATCTAGTAAATCAAGTAACTGATAATTTTGTAAGGGGAGGAGCTTTAGGGTTAGGTAATGCTGTTATTGATGACTTAAAAAGATTAGGAAAAGTCCTAATTAGCCCAAATGGTTTAGCTTGGAGTGTAGCACAAATAGCTCTAGCTAAAACTAATCCTTTAGGTCCTATTTTACCCAAAAAGGGGGGATTTTTACAAAATATAGTTGGAGGTCCCAGAAATCGCCAATCTTTACCCATTAGTGTTTTAGCAACAGCAGGAACAGGAGCAGCAGGTGTAAGATTTAGAAAAGATGGATTATTAGATTTAAAATTTGAATCAGGATATAATTATGATAAAAATAGAGGAGGACCTAAATATGAATCTAGTTTATTAGAAAGGACAACAAAGTCAAATGCAATTAAGTATAAAGATGCAATAAATAGTGATGAAGGTGTTCTAGACCACACTTTATTAGGAACTTATTTTAACGTTAGGGGCAGACAAAGTGACAAAAGTATTATTAAAGAATATAGTGGGGGCGCTCATTCACTTTTTGGTATAGGAAAAACTACAATTAAACGATATAAAAGTACTCCTTATGGATTAAATGCTGGAAATGAAGTTAATCCAGAGGGTTATTTACCTCTTTTTAATAAAGATCTCTTCACATTAAGACAAGCTGGACTAGACCCTAGTAGTCTTCATAAGGATTATAGATCAAAGGATAACACTAAGGCTAAATCTATACCTAACAATAAAACTAGAATAAACTTATATAATGTTGGAGATCCTGGAGTTAAAATAAATAACGAAGATAATTATGATGTTGTTGATGTAAGAACTATAGATAAAATATCAGCTGCTAATATTTTTAAAAGATTATCACCAAGTGAAACTTTAGATCCTAATTTAAGAGATTATATTAAATTCAAAATAGCAGTAGTAGATACATCTAACCCTATTACAGATAATGTAATTTTATTTAGAGCCCTTTTAGACAATATTACAGATAGTTTTACAGGAGAATGGAATTCTTATAAGTATAATGGTCGAGCTGAAAAGTTTTACACTTATAGTGGGTTTGATCGTGCTATAAATTTTGGATTTAAAATCCACACTCAGACTAGAGCGGAACAAAAACCCCTATGGAGAAAGTTAAATTATCTAGTTGCCCAAACAGCTCCTGAATACAAAAATAGAAGAATGCGAGGAGTATTTTCTCGTTTAACTATAGGAGATTGGATGAATGAAATTCCAGGCTTTTTTACTTCGGTAAATTTAGGTTGGAACACGGCATATCCTTGGGAAATTAGACATGACCATTTAGATAAGGATAAAGATTTAAATGAATACCCTCACATTTTAGATGTTACTTGTACTTTCCAACCAGTACACAATTTCGCTCCATCAAACAGCCCAACAACACCATTTTTACTTCCTGAAATTGGAGTAGAAAATAATAGAAAATATGCACAGCAACAAGACTCTGATCTTCCTCTTCTTGATAAGAACCTCATTGCGGGAAATATGGCTGATAGTATAACAACACCACAACTACTACCTACTCCTTCTGTTGCAACAGTAGCTCCTGTTACAACATTAGAAGAAGCTACATTGCCACCCATTTTTACCCCACAACAACAAATACTCCTAGGAAACATATTCTAGAATGAAACGATTTAACGACATAAAAAAGTTAATAAATAGTAAGGGAAAAAGGTATTATATTAATACAATTTTACCAGAAATTCCTTTAAGTCAGAATGATACATACATTATAACCCAAGATGGAGATAGATTAGATAATTTAAGTTTTGAATTTTATAATGACATACAATATTGGTGGGTAATATTAGCGGCTAATCCTAATAAATTACGAAAGGACAGCTACTATGTTGCTTTAGGTGAACAAATAAGAATACCCTCAGACCCCGCTAGGTATGTAGATAGATTTACAGGTTTTAATAATAATAAAAGATGAGTATTTTTAAAGATACCTTTAGGGATTATGTAAGAGATCAATTAGAAATTAGAGAGGAATTAATTAGCATAGGTAATCCTAATAAATTTAACGATATAAAAGAAAATGAAACTAACACAAACCGTAGAAATGCACCACATGTATTTAAGGGACGAAAGGGCGAAATAACATTACAAGCAGGAGCCCATCACACTTATACCCTTAATAAACAATGTGTTATAAGAATGACATCTTTAGTAGATTATGTAACAGATGTTAATTTAAATATAGGGGGATTTGAAGGGGAACAATCATTTAATAACCTTAAAGGGGCTTCTTTATCTCAAAATTTTATATTACAAGGGGGAGTATTAAGTGACTATGCGTTAAATTCTCGAAAAACTGATGAAAACGGAAACTCAATAACAGAAAGAAGAGTACGAAGAATTGACCAAGTTAGAGCATCATTCCCCCGACCGGGATTAAAAACAAATTTAGGATATGGGGATTTTGCTTTAGGAGCAGACGCTTCAGAGGATGGTTATGGGATTGTTCCTATGCCAGGTATTATAGACGCTACAATTAGAACTAAAAGTGCTTATGGTTCTTTAAGAGAAGGTAAAATTAATTTTGAAGTCCATAATCAGCGACAATTAGAGGTAATGGAAATGCTTTATATGAGACCAGGTTATATGGTTTTAGTAGAATGGGGCTGGTGTCCTTATATTAATAATAAGGGAACAATAGAAAATCATTTAAAATTAGTAGAAAATGCATCAGATTATGACATATATACTAATAAAATAACTCAAACGGCAGTATATAACCACATAAATGCCCTTAAGGAATCATCAAATGGTAACTATGATGGAATGTTGGGGTTTGTAAAAAACTTTGGATTTCAAGCTAGGGAAGATGGGGGGTATTCTTGTTTTACTGAGTTATCTTCAATTGGTGAAGTTATAGAAAGTATTAAAGTACCCCCAGTATCTATAATTAACACTACTAGAGATATAAACCCTAGTGGTAATGATATAGAGGATGATGGGGCTGATATTATAGTAAATCAAGGAGTTGCAACAGTAATACCACCACCTACATTAGACCAAAAACGCTCTCTATTAAAGGACCTTTCAGCTGCAGGAGCTTTAGAGGATGTACTCACTACAACAGAAATAGCTTTGGCAGTAAATCCCATCACAGCGAACCTCGCGATGATAGATAATATTCTATCCGGATTAGGGATTATTGATGGATTTCAGGCTACAGCTAAGAAAAAAGCTCAACTTCAAACCGCTAGAAGTGCAGGTATAGGTAATGTTACTAGAGATACGTTTGATAAAGCTATAGCTACTAAAATATTTCCTTCATTTAATGGTTTATTAGGACTTATAAATGTTATAAATAATTATACTATTTTTGGGCATGGACTAAATGAATCGGATGATTCTAATGAGGCTATAAATAAAGTGTTTGAGTATTATGATGATATTCAAGGAGGAAAAGTTGACAATGATGATTTAAGTGAAACCGAAGCTAATAAACTCAATGCAAAATTAAACTCAATAAATACTATTCTTGAGGATCAAGCTAAAGCTTCTCAACAACCAGTTAGACCTTTAGCGTATAAGGAATTTCTTAGAAATTTAGTTACATTTCAATCCGCAGATTTTGAAACCTTTTTACTAAATTTACTTAATTTAAAAACAAAAGGGGAATTAAAAGATTATATTATACCTACAACATCATCAACGAGTGGGGGGAAGGAGGAAGGAATAGACCAAGCTTATATAAGGTGGGATACATTAGCAGTATTAATTAACGCATATTTAATACCAAAAACTGAAAAGGGCCTCCCTCCGGTTAATGTAGTTACAGATAGAATATATACTATTGACAAAGACACTAGTAAATTAGACCCCTTATTATTCTGCCCTATTGTATCTTATGTTTCGGATAGTGAAGATAATTCCTTATTAGATTTTTCATGCGATGCTAATACTTGTATATTACCTCTTCAATTTGACCCAACCCTAGCGGGTGATGCTTCCGTAGTAATTGATCCTACTGGAATAGAAGACACAATAGGTTATATTCCTGATATAAAGCGTATTCCTGCACACCTTATTGCAAGTATGTTTGGTTATAATGAAAATAATATAACAAAAGACATACAATATAAAGGCCAAAGCATATATGATAAGCAAAACCCACATAATGATAAGGGAGAAGTAATACTAAATGATACTGATAAATTAAGAAGAATAGGAAATATATTTTTAAATGTTAGTATGCTATTAAATATAGCTGAAAAAAACTCAGATAATCCATCATATACCATAGGACTATTTATAAAAGATGTATTTAAAGAAGTTAATAAAGTATGCCCTAACCATAATTTTGTTTTAACTGATGATAAAGAATCAAATAATATTTTTATTATAGATCTTCCAGTGGACAATTCAGAGGTACCTATGGACCTTCATGAATTTCTACCCTTTAGCAATAAAAATATTTTAAGAAATTTCGATTATACTAGTAATGTTCCTAGTGCTATGTCTGCTACAATTGCAGTCCAAGGACAAGATGCCAGAAGTATACAAGACATAGATGGTGTTACATTTGCGGCTTTTAATAGATCTATAAAAAATAGAATATTAAGTAATGACCCAGAACCTACTTGGGATAAAACTAAAAAAGACATTCAATCTGCCGGAAGTAAAATGTTAACCCAACAAACAGAATTATACCGTAGTTTAAATAATTACCGACTTGCTTTTTTTCGTAATATAAAATTAGCTGATAATGATAAAAGTATTATAGGAGAGGGAAATATAAAAGGTATCCTTCAAGCCTACCAAAAAAATTCAACATATCTTAGTACAACCCAAGGTAAAGGATCAACCTTTAATTCTGTTATCCCCCTTGAATTTAGCGCTACTTTAGATGGAATTTCTGGTATGGTAATTGGTAATATATTTAAAATTCACAAAGATAGATTACCTAGAGCATACCATAAATCTAATATAGGATTTATATTATTTAATGAAGAACAAAAAATTACAGCAGGGGGTGATTGGACTACTGATATAAGTGGTAAAATGACTATTTTACCTGAAAAAAAAATCACTGTAAAAGGAACTGTTACAATAATGCCAGGTGGTGTCGAAGAAGTAACGTCTTTAGAATCCGCGGTTGCTCTAAAAACAACTATAAATTCAGAAACCCTAGAGCTAGACCAATACCAAGATTTAATAACCGATATAAATAAAGCAATTCCAGGCTCTACATTATATTTAAAGAAAATAAAACAAAATTTTATTGAAACTATTGATGATGAAGATGTTGATTCATCACTCCCCATTGGATATACTAACGTAAGAATGAAAAATATGAAATGGGTTGCGGGTGCTAAAGGACCCCTAGTTGATAATGAACATGATAAAACAT
>ENA-ORXF01001653-ORXF01001653.1-marine-metagenome-genome-assembly--contig:-NODE-1653-length-14138-cov-16.417182_pt1 | contig 14138 bp, 9 predicted proteins | sample MGYA00237864_ERZ511476 | MGnify/ENA primary metagenome ERZ511476 (study PRJEB26306, sample SAMN06343908) | marine metagenome | isolation source: coastal waters | place: Atlantic Ocean: West Antarctic... | reverse complement strand
CACAATTAATTTTTTAATCATAAGATTGAATCTATTCCTTTGTTTGCAAGCAGGTCAGCCATTTCATTACCTTCATCGCCAGAGTGACCTTTTACCCAATGCCATTGTACTAGATGAAAATTAATTAATTCATCTAATCTTTGCCAGAGCTCTTTATTTTTAACATCTTTTTTAGCTGCAGTTCTCCAATTATTTTTTTTCCAATTATGGATCCATTGGGTAATACCATCCATGACGTATTTAGAATCTGTGAATAGATCTACATTGCATGGCTCTGTGAGAGCAGCCAGACCTTCAATTGCTGCCGATAGCTCCATCTGATTATTTGTAACATCTAATTTTCCACCAAAGACTTCTTTGGTTGAGCCTTCGCAGGTTATGAGTGCACCCCATCCTCCAGGACCTGGGTTGCCCCTGCATGCTCCATCTGTATACATTATTACTTGTTTCATGGGTTAAAATATCTCTCTCTAAATATTATGAATATTCAATCTATAAAAGCTTACAGTGATAATTATATTTGGTTAATCACTACTAATGAAGGCAATCTTGTAATTGATCCTGGTGAAGCTTTGCCAGTAATAAATTATATCCAGCAATACAGCCTTGGGTTAACAGATATTTTAATTACCCATCATCATTATGACCATGTCGGTGGTGTAATCGAGCTAAAAAAAGATATTACCGGAAAAGTGATTGGCCCACAAAATGATCAAATTGAAGGGCTAGATGAACAAGCAATTCAAGGCATGGTAGTTGAGTCTTGTGGGCTAAAGTTTGATGTGATTGAGATACCAGGGCATACGCTGGATCACATTGCATATTATTTAGCTGATCCTCGGCAACCTAGATTATTTTGTGGAGATACCCTTTTTTCTGGAGGTTGCGGAAGAGTATTTGAAGGCACTCACAAACAGATGTATCAATCTCTCGAAAAGCTTAAAGCTTTGCCCGATAATACTTTGGTTTACAGTGCGCATGAATACACTCTGGCAAACCTAAAGTTTGCTCAAGAGGTAGAAGTAAATAACTATCATATCTCGAAATACATAGAGGTGTGTCAGAAGAAAGTTGAGCTCGATCTGCCTACACTTCCTAGCAGCATCGCAATTGAAAAAAAAGTTAATCCATTCATGAGATGTTCTGAGGCTTCACTACGACAATCTATATCGCAAAAAATGCTAGGCTCAAAAAAGGCTAGCGATTCTGAAATATTTGCATACCTAAGAGAATGGAAAGATTCTTTTTAATTGCCTCTCTCGCAATTCTTTCGAGCTGTCAGCTTACAAGCCTGATACCTGCTGACTTATATCAAGAGCCAGAGCCAGTAATAATTCTCAAATCGGATGCAGTATATGGAAGTGTTTGGGAGCGCATTGCATTTAATTCAACAATTCAAAATCAGTCACTCGATGAAGAAACCTTAAAATATCTGAATTCATATCTAGTAAGCCCAGAGCAATTGAATAAACTATTAGTTAAGGGCGAGTATTTTATTTTCTTTGTCCTTGAGCAGCTAGAGAAATATGATCTACCTCCTGAGCTTGCCCTTCTGCCTTACATTGAAAGTAATTATGATCCTTTCTCTATATCTGCCTCTGGCGCAATGGGGCTATGGCAGTTTATGCCAGCAACAGCAAGAATATATGGTCTCGAGGATACTTGGTGGTATGAGCAAAGGCATGACCCGTTGATCTCAACGAAAGCAGCAGTAAGATACTTGGCTTATTTGCATAATAGATTTGGGAAAGATTTAACCTATACATTGTCTGCTTATAACGGAGGTCCAACCCTCCTTGAAAAACAGATTAAATTAAATAGAAGAATGGGCAAGGCTGTTGATTACAAATCACTGAAGCTGCCCATGCAAACTAAAGCATATGTCCCAAAATTTAAGGCGATTTTGGAAATAATTTTAAACGCTGAAAAGTATAATATTCAATTACCGAGGTTTCCAAATAATTCGGTATTGGGTCAAATTACTTTAGATGGACAAATAGAGATTCTTGCGTTTAGTGAGTTTTCCAATTTAAAGCCTGAATTTATTTATAAACTTAATGCTGGTTACACCAAATGGGCATCACCACCAGAAAAGACCACCACTTTTAATATCCCAATTGAATTCGTTGAGCCGCTCAACAATAAAAAGGATGAATTTACTCAAGCCCACCAAATTAATTGGGTTGCTCATAGAGTTTCAAAAGGAGATAGCCTATGGAAGATTGCTGATCAATATGATGCAGAGGTCTCAGTGCTAAAAAAAGTAAACTATCTTCAATCTAATTTACTTAATTTAAACCAGCAGCTGCTTATACCACTCAGTAATTTAAAAAATGAAACATTTATTCCATATCAAGCCCATATTATTAGCGAAGGAGATACTCTCTGGGGCTTAGGCATAAAGTATGAAATCTCACCGATTGAAATAGCAAAAAATAATGGCTTAAAAATTGGCTCGCCTCTTCGGATTGGGAGGCAATTAAATATTGGTAATAAACATATTTATCGAACAATTAATTCAAAAAAAAGAACAATTCTTTATAGTGTAAAACAAGGCGACAGTCTTTATAGAATTGCTGATATTTTCAATATACAGATAAAAGATATTGTTGAGCTTAATTCTATTAGTGAAAATGAAATAAAGCCTGGTCAAGTACTAAAAATTATTATTAGGGCCTTTTAATCTGCAGAGATCTTAGGATCTAAGGCATCTCTCAAGCCATCTCCAAAAAAATTCAAAGCAAAGAGAGTAATTGTAAATGTAAGGCCTGGATATATTAATAACCAAGAATATTCTTCCATTGATTCAACTCCATACCTAATTAAAGTTCCCCAACTGCTCATAGGGGGCTGAATACCTAAACCCAGGAAACTAAGGAAGGCTTCTAACAACATAACTTGCGGAATAGTTAAAGTAGCATAAACAGCAATTGGACCAAGAATATTTGGAAAAATATGTTTTCTAAACATTTGAAAATTAGATACACCCATAGCCTGGGCAGCTAAAACATACTCTTGAGTTTTAATGGTTAATACCTGTCCTCTAACAATTCTAGCCATAGTGAGCCATTCAACTGCACCAATTGCTCCAAATAAAAGCCAAATATTTCTACCAAAAATAACCATCAACAAGATAATAAAAATAATAAATGGAAGCCCGTATAAGACATCAACAATTCTCATCATAATAGAGTCCACTCTTCCACCAAAATAACCGGCGACAATTCCCCAGCTAACACCTATAACTAATGCGACACCCGTTGCAACAAACCCAACCATCAAAGAAACTCTAGCACCATACAAAATTCTGCTAAAGAGGTCTCTGCCTAATGTATCTGTTCCTAACAAGAAATCTGAAGAGGGGGGCTGAGCGCCTAGCTCAAGGTTTTGATAAGAATAAGAGTGGGGTGCGATCCAAGGAGCTAAAATAGCAAGAGTAATAAATAGGCAAAGTATAAATCCACCCGTAACGGCCGCCTTGTTAGCAAGCAATCTTCTCCAAGCATCCGCCCAAAGTGAGCTTTGCTGGTTCATGCCTCACTCCTTGATCTAGGATTCATTAGCAACACAGCAATATCTGAAAGTAAGTTAAAGAAAATAATCAATGCAGAGAAGAAAATAGTTGTGCCTAGAATCATTGTGTAGTCGCGATTAAATGCTGCCTCCACATAAAACCTTCCAAGGCCAGGAATTTGGAAGATGGTTTCCACAACAAAAGAACCGCCAATCAGACCGGCAATAGCTGGCCCTAAAAATGAAACAACTGGCACCAAGCCGCCTTGAAGAGCATGCCTGATAATTACTTTGTATTCTGGAAGACCTTTTGCTCTGGCAGTCCTAATATAATCTTGGCCAAGGGTTTCAAGCATTCCTCCCCTACTAAGACGAGCTATATAAGCGGCATATGCTGCTCCAAGGGTAATAGAGGGCAATATCTTATCTCCTGCCAACGAGTCCCAACCAGACACAGGTAATAGTTCCAAATGAATTCCAAAAAATAATACAAGCAATGGTCCAAGTAAAAAAGTAGGCATACAGATTCCAATCATCGCAATGGTCATCGGAATATAATCAAGGGGCGTATTTCTATTGACAGCCGCAATAACTCCAGCGAACCCACCTATAACCATGGCAATCAAAATAGCATAGAAAGCTAACTCCAACGTAACTGGCAGCCCAGTAAAAATCATTTCAGTAACTGATCTGCCTGGGTATCTAAAAGATGGACCAAAATCACCCTGGACCAAATTAAACATATAGTCTTTGTATTGAATAAATAATGGGGCGTCTAAGTTGTAGACTGCATTCAAATTTTTCATAACCTGAGGAGGCACAACTTTTTCAGCATCAAAGGGGCCGCCTGGTGCCATTCGAACCAGAAAGAACGTAATAGAAGCTACAACTAAGATAACTGGAATAGCAATGGCAATTCTTTTTAGGATGACTTGCAGCATTTAATCTTCTATCTTTCTAGATAGATAAACTTTGGATGATGGGTATCAATAATATTAGGGTACCAGCCCTTAACATCACTTGAGATTTGATATGCTTTAACATAAGTGTAAACAGGAATAATAGGCATCTCGCTTATAAGCAGTTGCTCTGCTTGATTTAAGTATGAGTAACGAAGTTCCTGATCGTTCGTAGAATTAGCTGTAGCAAGTAAATCGTCGTATTTTTGATTCTCCCAGCCAGTCTTGTTATTGCCTCTATTAGGTCTTAGTGTATCTAAGAATGTATTTGGATCCTCATAATCACCAATCCAACCTGCCCGAGAGATCTGATAGTCACCTGTCATTTCACGAGCTAAGTAAACCTTCCAATCTTGGTTAACTAGCTGCACAGAAATGCCTAAATTCTGTTGCCACATTTGCTGGACAGCAAGAGCAATTTTTCTATGACCCTCTTGGGTATTAAAAAGAATCTCTAAAACAGGAAAGCTAGATCCATCTGGGTAGCCTGCTTCTGCCAACAATGATTTAGCAAGCTCAGGATCAAACGGAATAGAGGTATCTGGTTCATATCCTGCAGTTCCAGGCGGTGTAAAGGAATAGGCAGCTGCTTGACCGCATTTAGAGACTCTTTCAACTATTAACTTGCGATTAAGAGCATATGCAAGAGCGAGCCTTACTCGCTTGTCTTTCAGAACTGGATGATTTGTATTTACTCGATAAAAATAAGTTCCCATGTAGGGTTCAATTCGTAAATCAGGATTATTTTTTTCAATATAAACTGGGCACTTTTCAAGGGGGACGACGTTTGTTACATGTAATTGACCTGCACGGAACATTCTATCCTCGGTTGATTCGTTTGAAACAGGATAGTACCTAATTTCATTTAGGCGTACTCTCTCTGCGTCCCAGTAAAGTGGGTTCTTTTCAACGATAATTTGCTTATTCAGTTCCCAAGTTTTTAAGTTCATTGGACCATTGCAAACAAAGTTTCCAGGACGAGTCCATTGACCATTCCTGTCATCAATGGTGCCATGCTTTAACACGGTCTGCTTATGTACAGGATAAGTGCTGTAGTGACTTAAAAGTTTAATAAAAAATGGAGTGGCATTAGTTAGCTCAACTTTTAACTCGAAATCATTGACGGCTGTTACACCTACGGACGAGAAATCATCAGTTAAACCTTGGTGATACTCTGGAGCTCCTTTGACGTAATAAAGCATGTCAGGGTATTGAGAGCCTAAAGAAGGAGTTAAGATTCTCATCCATGACCAAACAAAATCAGAGGCAGTTAGCTGATCGCCATTAGACCATTTGGCCTCTTCTTGAAGAAAAAAAGTATATGTTTTGCCGTCAGGACTAATCGTCCAGGATTTAGCAACGCCTGGGAGGTTTTCACCGCCTTTTGGATTTGCAATTGTTAAACCTTCACACATTGCAATTAATAAATGATGCTCAGGAACACCTGTGACTATATGTGGATCAAGTCCTTGCGGCTCACTACCATTTCCAAAATGAAGTATCTGTGCCTCAAGAGCAGAATCAACAGGTGAAACAGCTTTGCTACATCCAAAAAATAGAACTAAGGCAAATATACATAGGTAAGGGTTTTTCATGACTTTATTATATATAAAAAAAGGGCCGGTAAACCGGCCCTTTTTGTTTGATTAAAGTCTCTTATAGCTTAATCGTAAAGCCACCATAGATAAATGCTCCACCAGGGATGTCCCAAGCATAGTCAAATGACTGAGCAAAAGCATCGTATGCTAGTGGGGGCTCTTCACCAAATAGGTTTCTAGCTCCAATAAACATACTCATGTTATCTGAATATTCATATGAAACCTGAAGATCTGTGTAGAACTCAACTTCCATTAGGTTGTATCCGCCAGGACCATAGTTACTGTCTTCATCAGGATTTGAACATTGATCGTCTAATCCTAGGTAATACGATAACCAACAGTCATCTTTATTATCATCAAGGAACCTAAAGTTAAGAGATGTTACGAAGTCTGAATATTCCCATAACAAGCCAGCATTTGCTCTCCACCTAAAGTCAGCGGAACCGTCATACCAACCGAATGATTCGCTTGGTGTAGAGGTAGCTGAATTAGCAAACTCATCTTTGGTGTAGTAAGTCATGTCAAATGATGTAATAAACTCACCGTAGTTATCAACACTAAATTCATAACTGGCAGCAAAGTCAACACCAGAGACGTTGTTCAAAGCAGCATTTGTTTTAGCGCCCCTTACAACTTGTAAGCCACCGGTAGCAGTTCTTTCAACAAAATTACAATAAGTATCGTCTTGAGACGTGGATGCTACATAACAACGGTTAAGAATATTACCCGCTGAAGTCGTAACGAAAATATTTTCCATCTCAATTTCCCAGAAATCAACTGCGATGCTTAAACCTTCAACTTGATTTGGTGTGTAGACAATACCAAACGTAGCATTGCTGCCCTCTTCAGGTTTTAAGTATGGGTTACCGCCAACAAGAGTTCTAATCTGAGTGGTTGGCTGCTCTGCGCCGCCAGCAGGAACACCGCCAGCAAGACAGTTAGCTTTAGTGCCAGCTGTGCTTAGAGCCCATTGCTGAATGTTACATGGGTCTGTTACTTGAGGAAATGACTCTCCACCACCTTTGTACAAGTCACCTACAGTAGGAGCCCTAAAGGTTTCACCAGCAGTAACTCTAACCAAGAGGTCATCTGTGATTCTCCATCTAATACCAAGCTCTGTAGTTGATGGCTTACCAGGACTATTAGTATTAGGTTTGATTCCAACAAGCCCGTTTGCTGAATAGTCAGATGTTCTTCCAGATAGGGTTAATTCAAGCTCTTGAGCAAATCTAACGCCTGAAAGCAGTGGGAAATTCATCTCTATGAAGAATTCATCAACTTTTGTCTTTCCTCGAGTAGGCTCGCGGAAGTTAGTTGAAGAAGAACCTGAGGTAATTAATGAATCGGGTGTGTCATAGTAACCGCCAGATCTTTTTTCCCAACCGGCAGCAAAGAATGCTGTTCCAGCTGGCATTTCAAACATAGGTCCTGAAATCTCCATCCATACATCGTTGCTGTCATAACCTGAATTTTGAGTACCGTTATATCCAACGTAAGCGTTCATAGCATCATATTCAGCTTGTGTAATAACTCCGTTAGAAAGGCCTAAGTCAGGTCCACCAAATATGTTGTATGGAGTACAACCAGCTATCACATTAGTAGTTGTTCCACATTTTAAGACGTTGGTAACTGGGTCTCTAAATGAAGCTCCAACCGCATTAGATAAATGGGCTAAATTAACAAAATTATTTAATGTGCTGTCATATTGAGCATCATTAATTTGTGTACCAGCATTCCAGTAGTAAGTGTTGTCATTAAAATCAAAACTTCCATCAAGACCTGCTCTAATACCATAAGTATCGTAGTCATAAGCATAGATTCTAGGTCCTATAGCAACAGATCTAAAGCCAAATGTTGTATCAACACCAAATGGGTTGAATAGACCTTCTTTGGTAGCAAATCTACCATTGTTAAGCTGCCACTGTGGGCCTGCTGATGTAGTAGCAGTCATAGGAACTTGTGCTAATTGGTTAACAGTCTTAGTTTTTGAGTAAACAAACTGAACGTAAGCAGTAAGGTTGTCAGTAATGTCAAAATCTGAATAAGTATAAACACCGTAACGATCAACTGGATTCTGTAGATGGTTTACAGGAGCATAGTTATATCTGCCTGCATTACTCCATGGAGCAAAATCATCAACTGAGGTACCTGCTTTACCAGGTATTAATCTCTTATTTACTGAGAAGTATCTACCATACGCTGGGTATGATGATCCACAGTAACCACTGTTCGCTGGAGAGAAATTACCATAACCTGAGTTCTGGCTATTATTAGGTCCCATGTTTGTAGGTGAGTTTTCTGGACCTGTGCCTGTATTAGGGAAATTGGTACAACCAACGTATGGCACACTAGCTCTTTTGACTTCACCAGCAAAAATATCTTCCTGATTAGTAAAAGAAATATTAAAAATATTTCTAGATTTTTCTGAACTGCTTCCAAATGTCATGCTGATTGAATTTTGACCGCCGTAACCAGCTTCATATTCACCTGAGCTAGCCCTAAGTTCAAAACCATCAAGTTCTTTCTTAGTGATAATGTTAATAACACCTGCAACTGCGTCAGATCCATAAATGGATGAAGCGCCGTCTTTTAGAATTTCAACACGTGAAATAATTGATTGAGGAATAGTTTGCATATTAACTGCACCAAATGCATTAGTAACCCATCTTCTACCATCAATCAAAACAAGCGTTCTACCGGCTCCTAGATTTCTTAGTGAGATTTCATTAGAACCATCACCACCGTTAGTGGCTGTAGTAACTGGTCGAATACCAGTACCGTCTGATGAAGTAATGTTCTGAAGAACATCACCAATGTTATTTAGTCCAGTTCTTTGGATAGCTTCATCAGAAATAATTTCTAAAGGCTTGGAGCTATCAAAGACAGATCTTTTAATCTTAGAACCCGTAACAATGACTTCTTCAACATCATCATCATCTGATTCCTCTTGTGCAAAAATTGAATTCGGCATTAGACCTAATGTAAGGACTGCTACCAGTGAAAATTTAACTATATTCGACATAAAAACTCCCTAAAAGTTCGTTAGTTGTAATGATTGTTGCTATTTTGTTACACAAAGTCAAACTTTATTTAACTTTCTAGTAAAAATTAATGTAAAAAAAAAGGGGTGCTAATGCACCCCTTTTTAAATTATCGAAATCTTCTTAGTACTGCATAGTCACATTCAAGAAGACGTATTGACCAAAGGCATCAAAGAAACCTGGGAAAGTATTACCATTACCCGGTGCTGTTCCAGCATCAGATGTGTAACCAGGCTCTTCATCAAATAAGTTGTTGATACCAAAAGTAACCATTAAATTTTCAGTAGCAGCATATTTTGCAGTTACATCAATGTAAGTTACAGCATCAAAATTAATTTTATTTGAATTTTGATCTTCAGTTTCACCAAGATATCTTAAACCAACAGATAGATCAGTATCCCACTCTGTTGTAAGAGTAGCATTGTATTTACCCATTACTTCCGGCATAGGATTCTTGCCACATGAACCACCCCAGTTACCAGCGCATGTTATTGCAGCTGAACCAGGAAGTTCTGTAATATCAAAAGTATCTAACATAGTTGTTACGCCAGAGACATCAACGGAACCGTAAGCAGTGTCAAATGAGTAATCAAAGATTATGTCGAGTCCGCTAGTAGTTTCTTCAGCTAAGTTTGATAACTGAGAAGAAATGTATCCACCTGTAAGCCATAAAGAACCGTTGTCTGCACGTCTATTGATTAGATTACAGTATGTAGATGCTCCAGTAGAGATACAATTATCAAGCGCAGTTTTGGCACTAACAGATGCAATCTGATCTTCAACAGTAATATCAAAGTAATCAATTGTTAGTGTTAATCCAGGAACTGATGAAGGAGTGATCACAGCACCAATGGTAATTGACTCTGATTCTTCAGGTGCAACCAATGGGTTTCCGCCGCCTTTAGTATTGTACTGATCAGCAGGAGAGTTCATGTCGGTATTATAAAATTCAGCAGCAAGACCAGTGTTTGCACATTGTGCAAGAGTCGCTGTAGCAGCATCGCCGTTTTGCTGAATAGAACAAGGATCGTTATCAAGATCAACCAAACCATCTGATACTGCAGAGTATAACTCTGAGATGTTTGCATGACGCTGTGCTGTTGCGAAAGATGCTCTGAAAGAAACATCGTCGTTCATAGCCCAGAAAGCACCAAGTTTGGTAGATTCTGTTTCAGCACCTGTAGAGTATTCGGCTGATCTAAATCCAGCTTCAACACTTAAGTCATCTGTTACAGGAATACCTAACTCAAAGTAGAATTCATCAACATCATACTCACCACCAATTGGCAATGTAGCTCCACCTGAACCAGATCTGTCACCCTGTTTAGTTGGGGTATCAGGTCTAAAGTCAGCTGAAAGCTCTTTAGTTTCAAAACCAGCTACCAATGATATTGAGCTTGGAGCGCCAGGTATTGTATAGCCAGTGTCTCCAGTAACGTAACCAGATAGAATTTTTTGCTTTCCGTCACCGTTAATGAAAGTTGATTTAGCAAGATAGTCTTGAGCAGTTTGCCCACCGTCTATAACGCCTTGGATACCTGCATCACCAGCCAAACCACCTTGGAAAAGGTTGTAAGGAACACAGTTAGCATCAATCCCTTGCAGTTTCGCGACACAAGTTGGGACTCCTGCTACGCTGATAACGTTAACAGCACGATTAATAGCTACAACAGAAAGGTCATTTCTGTATTCGTTGTTGTAATTAACGTCTGAGTTTTGATAGTAAACATCGTAAGTCCAATCATCATTGATATCGCCTCTAAGACCTATAGTAGAGTTATAACTCTTGTAGTTATAAATAGATTGTCTTGGGTTTCCTTCAACGTTTCTTTTTAGAGAAACTAATGGAGCTGAATAACTCATGATCTCCTCATTTGCTACAGAAGTATTTAATCCATTGATGTAAGCAAGAGCTAGTGCGCCAGTTGCAAAATCAGGAGCGTGAGATCCGCCCATTCCAACTGTTTGAAATGCATTTCCTGCGTAGTCAGAACAAGCAGCTTTATACTGTTGAGCTGATAGCAATGCGTTATAACAAGGAATTGATTCAATGTTTCCAAAAGTACCTGAGTATGCAATCTGAGCGTTTGATGAGGATTTCATGGCAGTGAAGTCCATGTAAACTTCTGCTTTATCACTAATTTCATATTTTCCAAAGAAGCCCATATTCATTCTGTCGTCAGGTCTTTGGAAGAAGTTAGTTGGATTGTAGTTGTATGTTTGACCATCTCTGCTGACAAAATTGTTGCCAGAAACTTTAAAGTCTTGTCTAGGAGCTTTGTATGCTGTTTTGCCGTCGGCACTTGCTGCAAGAAAGGCTGCTCTAGTCATAGTCATTGATGTATGAGGGTATTTAGAATATCCGCCAAAGTCTGCCCATCGTCCTGGAGGAATAGTAGATGAACCACCACATCTTCCAGTACCGCCACTTAGTGCACAAGCACTGATATCAAAATCACCTTGGAGTATAGGTTTTGTATCTGTGGTCTCAAAGAAAGCTGTTACATGACCTTTACCATCATTGATGTCGCCACCAAAGGCCATTGAGAATTTACCAGTGTCTCCAGTTTGCACATCACTTGGAGCATTAGCATAACCATAACTTTTTTGTAAAGCTCTGAGTTTACCGTTGTCATTTTCATGATTATAAAAACCGTGTGAATATGCAGCTTTAAAACCTACAAATTCGTCATCTAAAACAAAGTTGACAACACCGGCCATCGCATCTGAACCATATACAGACGAAGCGCCACCTGTTAAAACTTCAACTTTCTTTAAAAGCAAGGTTGGAATAGTGTTTAAGTCAGCACAACTTCCACCACCAGTAGTACCTGGAACAAGTCTTCGACCGTTCATAAGAACCAATGTTCTTGAACATCCCATGTTTCTAAGGTTGACAGTAGCAGCACCACTAGATCCATTAGAACTTGTAATAGATTGTCCTGGTGAGATTTGAGGCATATCATTCAAGAAGTCTTCGACCCTTGTGACACCTGCGTCAATTATATCTTGCCCATCGACCACTGCGATTTGGGAAGAACTGATTACATTTGGATCAATAATTCTTGATCCCGTTACAACTACTTCCTCAACATCTGAATCAGATTCTTGAGCTACTGCTAAAGGAACTGAAAAAGAGATTACTGCGAAAGCGCTGAATAAAAATTTATTTAAATCATTCATTTTAAAATACTCCTAAGTTTAAAAACAGCCACAAAAATGCACGCATAGATGTAACCAACAGTGGATTGTGTTCTGTTTGAGAAAAAGAAGCAAGCTTTAAGACCATTTTAATTAAACTGTATAAATAGAAATATTGTCTCGCTATTTTTAATGGTAATTTTGAGCTGAGTGCAAAAAATTAAATCCTCTTAATAAGGCTATCATTTACTCATATATAATAATGCTTTGATAAAACTATTAAATTAATATGCTACAAAATAAAAAAATTCTAATTGCGGGCCTTGCTAACAAACATTCAATTGCAGCCGGTATAGCAAGAGCAATGCATGCTCAAGGGGCTGAGTTAGCATTTACCTATCAAAGTGAGAGGCTAAAAGGTAATGTAGAAAAAATTGCATTAGAGCTTGGTTCAGATCTTTTGTTTGAATGTGATGTTGCGTCAGATGAGAGCATTCAAAATATGTATGATGATCTGTCCAAACATTGGAAATCTTTTGATGGCTTTGTGCATTCAATTGGATACGCTCCTGCAAACGAGCTTGAAGGAAATTTCGTAGACGCGGCTACAAGAGAAGGCTTTAAGGTTGCTCATGATATAAGTTCGTATAGCTTTACTGCTATGGCCAAAGGTGCAAAACCAATGCTTAACGCAAATTCAGCCCTGCTGACCTTAACCTACCTTGGTGCTGTTCAGTCTTTGCCTAACTACAACGTAATGGGCTTGGCAAAAGCTAGCTTAGAAGCAAACACAAGATTTCTTGCTGCTGCAATGGGGCCCGATGGAATTAGAGTTAATGCAATTTCAGCTGGACCTATAAAAACACTGGCAGCTTCAGGGGTAAAGAACTTTAGAAAAATGTTAACCAGTTACGCAAATAGAGCCCCTCTAAGAAGAGCAGTTACGACAATGGAAGTAGGTAATGTTGCTGCATTCCTATGTTCGGATCTAGCAAGTGGAGTGACTGGAGAAATTACTTATGTAGATGCAGGTTTTAATACTGCCGCTATGTCAATCGAAGAATACGCTGATTAATTAGGCCCAAAGTTCTCAAGTCGAACTTTTTGATTTTTCTTAAAGGCTTTGTCGATAAAGCCAGAAAACTGCTTACCGAGTGACTCATTGTAGAAACCTTTGTATTGATCAATTGCTTCGCCCAAGTCTTCTTGGGTTGGAATAACCTCATTAGAAGATTGTGCCCAGTATTTATCACCATTAAATGCACTACTGGTTACCAAAGACCCTAGAGAAGATTCAAAAGTTTCACTAATAACTTCTGAGGGCAGCAAAGAAGAAAACCGTTTTACATTTTTAAAAGTTTCATTGCTAATCCCTGCAATCTGAGGAAGTAATTTAGAACCATCCAAAATTTCTTTCACATCTTTAGTAAATTCTTCTATGGCCTGATTAGCTTTTTGAGTTCTCACTTCAGCAATAGCCAGGTCTGCTACTTCAATAAAAGGTTGAACTGCAGGCTCAATTTTTTGAGTAAGCATTACAAATGCGTAGCTGTCTTCGCTCTCAAAAATCTCAATTTTATTTGGCATAACAGCAGCATCAAATAAATCTGCAGGTGCATAATCCTCAAAACCTTCTAAGTTAATCTCATTAATGCTCTTTAATCCTGTGACGTTGATAGGCTGAGTAGATGCATCTGCAAGCTCTCCAAAAGTTAACCCTTCTAAAACCATCGCCTCTAAATCTATAAATCCTTCTTGCATTAAAGCCAGGGCCTCTGCATCAACCAGCTCCTCAAGAATTTGCCCCTCCATGAATGCCAAGCTTTTTACTTCGGGTTTAAGGATTTCTGTAAGCTTTAAAATATGAAATGAATCATCAAGCTCAA
>ENA-ORXF01001645-ORXF01001645.1-marine-metagenome-genome-assembly--contig:-NODE-1645-length-14182-cov-5.092804_pt1 | contig 14182 bp, 11 predicted proteins | sample MGYA00237864_ERZ511476 | MGnify/ENA primary metagenome ERZ511476 (study PRJEB26306, sample SAMN06343908) | marine metagenome | isolation source: coastal waters | place: Atlantic Ocean: West Antarctic... | reverse complement strand
CGGCTTCGCTCAGGATGACAAGCTGGTTTGCCATCCCGACCGCTCTATAGTTTGTCATCCCGACCGTAGTGGAGGGACTTCAGCCAGTCGGCAGGAGATCCTTCGGCTTCGCTCAGGATGACAAGCTGGTTTGCCATCCCGACCGCTCTATAGTTTGTCATCCCGACCGTAGTGGAGGGATCTCAACCAGTCGGCACAAGATCCTTCGGCTTCGCTCAGGATGACAAGCTGGTTTGCCATCCCGACCGCTCTATAGTTTGTCATCCCGACCGCTCTATAGATTGTCATCCCGACCGTAGTGGAGGGATCTCAACCAGTCGGCACAAGATCCTTCGGCTTCGCTCAGGATGACAGGCTGGTGGGTTATTCCAGCCGCATAATACATTGTCATCCCGACAGAGCGCAGCGACGAGGGATCTCAATAACCACTTCGCTCACTACTGTAAAAATGCCACTCTAGTCTGATCACTCACCAGATAATCATTGCCGTCTGGCACCACCACAAAATCGAATGCTATCGCCGAGCTTCCCGTTGGCAAATCTAGGCCTACAGGATCAATACTGAAACCGCTCTGCTGTGCCGCAATAGTCAGTTTTGCATAGCCTGTAGTCACCCAATTCCCTGCACTATCAGACCCTCTCACCTCGTATAAAACATCCAGAGAGGCAGTGGTTGAGCCGCTGCGAGACACTCGAATATTGCCGCCATCTTCCATTGCCGCTGTCACTTCGATACGCTCCGTGATCAGGCCTTTTTCTAGCTTAATTTCAACTGGGTTAATGCCGAGCATAAAGACATTATTATTGTCATACATGCTAAAGCTGGCGATATAAAAACTGCCTCTGCTGTCCCAAGAATCATAGCCGGTAATAAACGCCTCTGCCGCGGCGTCGTCGTCGAGATCGGTCATTTTAAGCAATTCAAAGGAGCTGCCAGCGGCTATATCATATTCATAAATTGCATTGGGTTGTGCGCCGTCACTGAGTCCAATATAGATTTTTTCTTCATCGGCAGAGAGTTGAAAAATCCAGGTTTTCAGTGAGCTTGGGAAATTAGGTCGGCCGAGAAATGTCCAGCTGACAGCGGCATCGTTAAAACGATAAATATTGCCCTGGTCGTCACTGGTATAGAGATTTTTGTGCTCGCGATCCCACTGGCCAACTTCCATTGAGTTGGGACCCTGAAGTTCAAACTCTGGCAGTTCACCAAAGCCCGTGACGGGGTCGTAGTACCAAACATGATCAAAGACGTCGGAAGATTCACCCCTGTTCCACTGATCTCTGGATGAACCGCCGGTGATATAGACGCGCCCGCGAGAGTCGACCCACATAAAGCGGTTGGTGTAAAAGTACCCGGTCCACTGATCAGGATTACCCAGCACGGTGGTGGTGCCTTCTGCTATGTCATAACGCACCAGTTTATTTTCCGGGATCGACATGCCATAGAGCAGGTTGTTCTCTGAATCTATTTGAATGGTGGCCAGTTGCAAGGTCTCTGCGCCAACACCGTTGGTCTCTGTGGCGCTCAAATCATAGAATCTATTTTGGCTGATTTTGTAGCTGTACCAGTGGAAGCCTCTGGTAGTGCGAAAACCATCATCCATCCCGGACTTGTCCAGTGTTGCCACATAGACTTGACCATCGTGATGAATTGGGCGGGTGTGAAACTTTTCTGCAGTCTCGCCGTTGTCCCAATTATTCGCCGCTTCAGAGGCGGTGCGCGCATCGCCAATCCAACGAACGGTATTATCGGATTGATACATACGGTAGAGCATGGAGTTGGTTCTGTGATCATGTCCGGAAATATAAATCTCACCATTGGCATCGGAGCCAACTGCGAGCCAGCACTGGTCAGGGCTGTCACCGTCTGGGGAATTAGGCAGCTGCCAAATATTGACCCCAGCTATCTTGCCTACACGAGCAGAGTCAGCTTGGGTGGAGAGGGGGTCTGGCTGTTCTGTTACTGGTTCTTCTACGGGCTCTTCCACAGCAGGTTCTTCAGCAACAGGCTCCTCAATCACAGGCTCTTCAACAACAGGCTCTTCAGCTACAGGCTCTTCATCCACCGGATCTGGAGTTGTAGATGATCCGCCACCACCACAGGCCATCAAGACGCTGCATAAGACAACCAAGCTTAACTTTTGTGCATTGGAAAACATGACGACTAAGGAAAATAGCGGTGAGCTGGATAGCATAGGTTTTTCTCTGGTATGAATTGGTGTAGCCGAGCGTATATACCCCAGATAGTGCGTTATTAGCTCAGGCAGCGCAAAGCTAAAGCGACAGTCAGGGCAGGCATTGCGATGAGTGTGCTTGATAATCCTGCTAGCTGGTTGAGATCCCTCCACTGCGGTCGGGATGACAGGGTATTGCGGGTCGGGATGACAGGGTATTGCGGGTCGGGATGACAGGGTAATGCGGGTCGGGATGACAGGGTATTGCGGATCGGGATGACAGCAAACACAGTTCACCCAAAGCGAAGTCCAATGATCTCAAACTTATCACTACCCAGACTTCTCTAAACAGGGCAAAATACTGCCAAACTAGCAAGGAACTTCTATGCGACTAATTATTGGCATGTCTGGCTCGAGCGGTGTGATTTACGGCATTCGTATGCTGCAAATGCTGGCCGATAAGCCTGAAATCGAAACCCATCTGGTGATGAGCCAAGCGGCGCGCATGAATATAGGTATAGAAACCGATTGGGCCGCAGACGATGTGGAAGCCCTAGCCGATGAAGTTCATAACAATAAGAATATTGGTGCCACTATTGCCAGTGGTTCATTTAAAACCGCGGGCATGATTGTGGTTCCCTGTTCCATGAAAACCCTCTCAGGAATCGTTAATTCCTATGCCGATAATTTGCTGATTCGGGCTGCCGATGTGATCCTCAAAGAGCGCCGCAGGCTTGTAATTGTGCCCCGTGAGTCGCCCTTGCACACTGGCCACTGCGAACTGATGTTTAAGGCCAGCCAATACGGTGCGATTATCTGTCCACCTTCACCGGCGTTTTATACCAACCCCCAAAGCGTGGACGATATTATCAATCACTCTGTGGCCCGAGTATTGGATCTATTTGATATTGAAACTGCCAGCCTGAAGCGCTGGCAAGGGCAGGGCAGTTAGTGGCGGCTGATACCACTCCACTAAAGGTTTTTCTGCAGGCAGAATCGGTGCTAACGCTATCGGTCAATGATGATCAAGGGCCCTGGACTGCACCGGTTCTCTATGTGGCGGATGAGGATTTAAATCTCTACTTTCTCTCCTCTTCTTCGACCCGACATATTGCCAGTCTGCCGGAAGATGGACGCATTGCGGCATCGATTTACAGCGATTACAAAGGTGATTGGTTGGGAATCTGCGGTGTGCAGATGGAGGCGGATATCAGCCAGGTTGACGAGGCTGATCGAGCCGCCGCTGCGGCCCGTTATTTTCAGCGTTTTCCTGAAGTGAAGGCATTGATCGATAACCCAGCCAACGAACAGGAACAGCGCATTGGTGCGGCCTTTGGCAAGAGCCACTTTTTTCGCGTAACGCCGACCTTTTTGCGCTTTATTAATAATGCCGATGGCTTTTCATCACGCAATGAGTGGCGTTTTTAAGCCTGTCTAAAAAGCCACTGGATCAAAGAACCTTACTAACAAAATTATTCCTCTAAATTAAACAACTTCGTATTACCGCCTCGAGCAACCAAGTTCTCAGTGCGCGTGCGCTCACTTAAAAACCACAGCAACCAGTGGTAGCTGTAATCTTCGTTCCGCTGCGGCCATTCAATTAACGGAATAATACTCCCAGTACGCTTTGCCATGACTTGCCTTAATGTTGAGCTATCGGCATTCAGGCTGTTGGCCATAACGCCCTCCACCTGATCATCCAGAATTAGACTGCCAAGGTTATTCAGCGGGGCAACTTGCAGAAGATTTCTTGGCAAGCCGACTTCGGCATACTTATCTTGCAGACTTTGTAAGCCCTCTTGATGACAGCGGTCAGCGGTGACAACCACGGAGCAGCCACAGAGCAGGGCGCTGGCAATTTGCTTCTCGGCGTCGGCGAATAAATCTTGCTGAATAACAATCAGTGTCACTACACCACGGCCTTGCACTGATAGTTGATTGTCTTCCCCTGTGGGTCCTGGCAGTTCTATAGGGTTGGCCAACTTCTCTCTGGCGACTGCATCGATCTGCTGCAGCCATGTCCGATCTGTGGTGACCTGTTGCAAAATAATCAGCCGCGAATCGATAGAGCTAGACTGCCAGTTTTTAAGGGCTTGGTGAGCACTTGAGATTGTGGCGCCATAGCGGGTTTTAGATTCATTGATAGCCACATTAAATGATCTGCCTGCAGTGACTGGAATGTCGGCCTGAGAGAAACGCTGCATATAGTTGGGACCACCGGCCTTTGGACCTGTGCCCGAGAGCCCGCGACCACCGAATGGATTAACTCCGACCACTGCGCCGACCATATTGCGATTGATATAGGTATTGCCTGCAATGGTGTTGCTAAATACCTTCTGTGCAAAGGCTTGAATGCGACTGTGAACGCCAAGGGTGAGACCAAAGCCTGTGTTATTGATCTGGTCAATCACGTCCCCGAGCTTGTCTGAATCAAAGCGCACCACATGTAGTATGGGTCCAAAGACTTCTTCTGTAAGCAGGTCGAGGGAATCAATTTCAAAGGCATGTGGTGCGACGAAGCTGCCATCGGCACAGCTGCTGTCCAGCTCAACACTGGCGATCAGTTTGGCTTCTGTGTGCATGCGATCTATATGGGCCTGCAACTCTTTCTGTGCTCCGGAGTCGATCACCGGACCCAGGTCGGTGCTCAATAGACGGGGATCGCCGGCATTCAGTGAAGCCATGGCGCCTTTGAGCATATGCAGCACATTGTCAGCTATATCGGATTGGATAAATAATACGCGGAGGGCAGAGCAGCGCTGTCCGGCACTTTGGAAGGCAGACATAATGACATCATCAACCACCTGCTCGGGCAGGGCGCTGGAGTCGACGACCATGCAGTTTTGGCCGCCAGTTTCAGCGATAAACGGAATCGGTGGGCCTGTGCGCAGGGCCAGTTGTTGATTGATATGTTGCGCGGTGCCAGTGGAACCGGTGAATGAAATACCGGCTATACGGTTGTCGGTGAGCACTAAGTCGCCGATCTGCGCGCCACTGCCGAGCAGTAGCTGAAGGGCTGGGCCAGGTACGCCGGCCTCGTGGAAAAGACGCACGGCATAGGCGGCAATAGCCGGTGTTTGGGCTGCGGGTTTGGCCAGTACAGTATTGCCTGCTGCCAGTGCGGCGGCAATTTGGCCGACAGTAATGGCGAGGGGGAAATTCCATGGGCTGACGCAGAAGAATACGCCGCGTCCGGTTAAGCCCTTAAATGATTTGGCTTGCACTGCGTAGTAGCGGCAGAAGTCGATGGCCTCGCGAACTTCGGAGATACCGTCATTAACGGTGCGACCGCCTTCAAGGCTAATGACGCCAATCAGTTGAGCGAAATCTCGCTCCATTAGGTCTGCGACTTTCTCGAGAATCGTCGCTCTTGCGTTATGACCTATGCCATTCCACGCCGAATAGGCTTGATTGGCAGACTCTAGGGCGGTGAGTATATCGCCATCGCTGACACGGGCGCTGTGACCAATTAGCTGAGTCTGATCACTTGGGCTGTAACTGGGTTCAAGTTTTTTGTCTAACGCCACACCGTCAATAATCGGTTGCGAGAGCAGCTGTGGCGTCTTGGCAACCTGGCCTAACAGCAGCTCGGCTTCCAGTATTGAATCCAGATCTATGCCCTGGGCATTTTTGCGATCTTCCCCTACTGCGCTAAACATTTCTGGGGGTACAGGAATACCTTTGTGCTGGTAGGGGAAGCAGCTATTAACCTGCTTGCGGTTATCTTCGAGCAGCTCTTCTACAGGTGTCTGTTCGTCGAGGAAGCGATTGACAAAGGAGCTGTTGGCGCCATTTTCCAGCAGTCGTCGCACCAGGTAGGGAAGCAGGTCGCTGTGGTTGCCGATGGGGGCATAGACACGCACTGGAATGGTTTTTCCGGCAGTGGCTGCTTTGGGATTAACGGCTTTTGAATTAGCGCTTCTCAGGTTGTCATAAAGAATATGGCCCATGCCATGGAGGCGCTGAAACTCAAAATCACGGTCGCCGGCAATATTGAGAATCATGGTCGCGGTGTAGGCATTGTGGGTGGCAAATTGAGGGTAAACCGCGTCTTGGGCATCGAGCAAAATACCCGCGCAGTGCTGGTAACAGAGATCGGTATTGGCTTTGCGGGTGAACACGGGATAGCTTGTAAGGCCCAATTCCTGGGCATGTTTTATCTCGGCATCCCAGTAGGCACCTTTGACCAGCCGCACCATCAAACGGCGATTAGTCTCACGGGCTAGGCCAATTAGCCATTTGGCTGTATCCGGGGCGCGCTTTTGATAGGCCTGCAGAACAAAGCCGAGTCCCTGCCAGCCGTCGAGATCTGTGTCTCGGGCTAGGGTCTCAAAAATGTCCATGGAGATATCCAGTCTGTAGGCTTCTTCAGCATCTATGGACAGACCTATATTGTATTTCGCGGCTTGGACACAGAGCTGTTTGATGCGCGGCAGCAATTCATCCATTACTAGCTGGTGCTGGGCAAAATAGTAGCGCGGGTGCAGTGCCGAGAGTTTTACTGAAATACCATTGGCGCTGTTTACATTGGAGTCATTAGATCTGTGGCCAATACTGTCAATGGCACTGGCATAGGCGGCTAAATAGTTGCGGGCATCGGCATCGGTGCGGGCACCTTCTCCGAGCATATCAAAGGAGAATCGAGTCTCAGCGTCATTTTGTTTGGCGCCGCGCTTTAGGCCCTCTTCAATACTGCGTCCGAGCACATACTGCCCACCCATCATTTTCATCGCCTGCATCACTGCGGCGCGAATAACCGGTTCGCCAGCCGTGGCGGTGAGTCGTCTTACCCAGTTGTCGGTGTTTTCGGTGATCTCAGCATCGAGACTGACTAATTGACCGGTGAGCATCAGCCCCCAGGTCGAGGCATTCACAAACAGTGACTTGGAACTGTTGCGATGACTGCCCCAATTGCCGCCTTTAATTTTCTCGGCAATTAATCGGTCTGCAGTTAGCGCGTCGGGCACTCGCAATAGCGCTTCGGCGAGACACATAAGCGCCACGCCCTCTGCATTGGAAAGGCCAAATTCGAGTAAAAAGGCATCCAATATACCGCTGCTGGATTTGTCCGCACGACACTGAGTCACCAGGTCCCGAGACTCCTGCAAAATAGTCTCGCGAGTTGCGCCAGAGAGGGGATTACTGTGCAATAACTGAGTCACAGCCTGATGCTCTTCCTGGTGGGTTGCCTGACGGATCTTATTGCGCAGCGCAGTCTGATTCATGGGTGCTTACTCGCGTTTAGGTGCTGTTGAATATGTGGCATTCTTGCTTAAATCTAGCAGTATATGTCTCCATAATTCGCAATATTCCAGTTAAATGAACTGCTAAAATAGCTTTTATCGACTATTATGCTTTTTCAGGTTTTTGTTTATGGAGTGTCGAATAGAATGCCAAATAGAGTGCTAAAAGTGAAAACAGTGACTGATCTTGATCGTACTGATCGACGGATTCTTAATATATTGCAGCGTCAGGGTCGTATCGCCAACGTAGAGCTGGCGAAGCAGGTGAACCTCACCCCGACACCCTGCCTTGAACGGGTTAAGCGACTGGAGAAAGAGGGCTTTATCACCCAATATGTGGCGCTGCTGGATCCGGTGAGAGCCAATGCCTCACTATCCGCCTATATTGAGGTGCAGTTAGACAGCACAACCACCGAGGCCATTACGCTGTTCGATCAGCAGATGTTGCTATTGGATGAGGTGGTGGAATGTCAGCTGGTGGCTGGTGGCTTTGATTATTTGATCAAGATTCGAGTGGAGGATATGCAGCATTACCAGCGTTTTCTCGGTGGCAAGTTATCGGGGATAAAAGGGATTAGCCAGACCCACACCTATGTGGTGATTCATGATGTGAAGTCGGAAACGGCGATTAAGATTAACCCTTAGGGCAGATCTGGTTTTATAAATAATCTGGTTTTATAAATAATCTGGTTTTATAAATAGACGCGCGTGGCTCTCTATAACAAGACGCCCCCTGTGCTTTACAAATAAACGCGCGGGACGCGCCCCGGCATCCGCGTTAGCAGTTCATAGCCGATGGTGCCGCAGTAGCTGGCGACTTCATTGACCGGCAAGTCAGGTCCCCAGAGCACTGCCTTATCACCAATGGCAACTTCCGTTAACTCTGTAACATCCACCGTAATCATATCCATAGAGACGCGTCCCACCAGCGGGCAGCGTACACCATTAATCAGCACTGGCGTGCCATTGCTGGCATTGCGCGGATAGCCATCGCCATAGCCAACGGTAATGGTGGCAATGGTGGAGTCCTGCTTAGCAGTCCAGTTAGCGGTATAACCTACGGACTCACCAGCAGTGATTGTGCGCAGTGAAATCACTGCAGATTCAAATGACATTACAGGTTTGAGTTGGTCGGCATTCTTTTGGGGCACTGCAAAGGGAGAGTTGCCATAGAGCATATAACCAGGGCGCTGCCATTCCCGCCGGGCTTTGGGCCAGGCCAAAATAGCCGCTGAATTGGCTAGGCTCTGGAGTGCCGCAATTGGGGCGCAGGCTTTAAAGGTATCGATTTGCTTAAACGTGGCTTCACTGTCCAAATCATCGGCACAGGCAAAGTGCGAGGTAAACACGATCGGCTGCCTAATATTGCGACTGCTATTGAGGCTGTTGTAGACCTCTGCAATATCTTCTGGCTGAAACCCTAAGCGATGCATGCCTGTGTCGACGCCGAGCCAGACAGTGAGGGGCGCAGGCAGATCGGCATTAATAACCGCATCTTTTTGCTGATGATTCTCAACCATCACCCAGAAGCCTTTGGTGGCGGCTAGCTTTAGCTCAGTGGCGTCAAAGGCGCCTTCCAGCAGCAGTATAGGCTGCTTAATGCCGGCATCCCGGAGTTCCAGTGCTTCTTCAATACAGGCAACACCAAAGGCCGGAGCAATATCGCTGAGGGCCTGAGAGACTTTCACTGCGCCATGACCATAGGCATTAGCCTTGACCATGGGGATGGTCTTTGACTCGGGGGCCAATGATTGCGCCAGCTGAAAGTTGTGGCGCAGCGCATGAAGGTCGATAACTGCTCTGGTGGGTCTGGACATGCTGTTACCTGTTAATTAAATATAGTAGTCAAATCTAGTAATCAAATTTTGCGGCGGAGTAGAGGGTCTGAGCCGCCAGCCAGATATCGCCAATGCTGCCATCGCCAACCGGCTTGCCGTCGATCTCAGTGATCGGTGCGATTTCTTTCGAGGAGCTGGTAATCCAAACTTCGTCTGCGTTGGCCACTTCGTCCATGGTCACTATGCGCTCTTCCACGGCAATCTGGCCGTCGTTGCGCAGCACATCGAGAATGATCTGGCGGGTGATGCCTGGGAGTTTTTGGTTATCCAAAGGTGGCGTGATCACGGTGCCATTTTTAACAATAAAGACATTGCAGGCACTGGCTTCGGTGAGCTGATTGTCGGCATTAAATAGCAATGTCTCATCGCTGCCCTGTTCGTAGCCATGCTGAAAATGCAGCACATTGCCGAGCAGCGCAGTGGATTTAATCTGGCAGCGCTCCCAGCGCAGATCGCGACTGGTGGAGGCTTTTTTGGCTTTAACACGGCTTTTGTCCGGGATAGGTGCCGGAGCAATTTCAAAGGTGAAGGCAAAAACTGTGGGTGCAACATTTTCTGGGAAAGCGTGAAAGCGTTTGGTATCTGCGCCCCGAGTAACATGGAGGTAGATACCCAGATTGCCAGCATCATTTTCGGCGATCAAGCGATTGCAGAGTTCAGCCCAGTCATGGGTAGACCAGTTGAGTTCAATGCCCACTGCCGCCAGGCCGCTTTTCATGCGTGCAATGTGGGGGGCAAAACCGACCATTTTTCCCGCATAAGAGGGCACCACTTCGTAGATGCCGTCACCGAACAAAAAACCACGATCCAGAGGGGATATTTTGGCCTGTTCTATGGGCATATATTCGCCATCTAGAAACGCAATACTCATATTGATACCTTGTTGGGCTGGGGCAATTTATTGCTCTGGTTTAGCGCTTTTGTGAAGAGCTTTTCTGACGAACTTTTATTAAACCGCGATTAGGCGAAAAATGGTATCAGCGAGGGGGATTGCACGCAAAGCAAATTGATTGGTATAACAATCTTATTTTCTACTAATACGGTGCTTTATCGGGCTGATTCTGTGATTGCCGAGAGAATCTACTGTGCTCAACAAAATCCACCTAATTTTCTCAGGTCTTTAATCAGTTTCTCGCTAATATCTGCGCTTAAACCATCTTCGGTTAAGTGGTTTTCTCTGGTCACGCCATCGACACTGCCGCGCTCTGAAAGGTATTGCAGTAGCGCCAAATTATCCCAGCCCAGTAGCATATCTTGCTGCCTTAAAACGGACAGCATGGCAATCAAACCATGGGCCGCCCAGTTGGATACATCGGCTATTAACAGTTCATCACAGCAGGTTGCCGAGGGAATAATATTCAGCTGCTCAAGGGTTGTCGCGACATTGCCCATACCGATTTCATTGCCGCCATCGCCAATGCCAATAGTCGGGCAACTGGCGAGGCTTAAAAAGTAATCGAAGCTGGCACAGGCGGCACTGATATCTTCGCCGCGCATATTGTAGTACTTGCCATCTGCGGCCATGCCCGGACGTTCAATGGATATAACCAGTGAGGGCTGATACTGCTGCAGGGCTTTTTCGGCCTCGATCAGGCTGACGGCGGGTTCACCGACGCTAATCTTGTGCACCCTGAAGTCGCTGGCGATGGCGTCGGCCAATGGTGCGCCACAGACCAGAACAGGTTTGGCTCCTAGGGTTTCTAAAACTCTATAGAGGGCGATAGCGCCAACTGGGCCATCGGTTTCATAGGTGCCCGCCACAGGAAAGCCGGTGCCGATTAATACTGTGCCTCTAGCGCTTTGCAGTAGTTGGGCGGCGCGTAAATAATAACCTGGTACCAGAGCCGCCTGCAGTGTTTGCATGCCCCGGGGATTGCGTGCCACTAAAAGGTTTTCGATCTGTGTGCTGAGGCTGATGTTTCCGTTTAAGTTTAAGTCCGGGTTATTCATGTTCGTCTACCGCGTCCAAAACACTATCAGTGAAGCGTTGCTGATCGAGGAGCAGAAAATTGTGCGCCTGCTCTATGCTGATTGCTTCAAAGCGCAGTCTGCCGCCGGGCAGCAGTTGCGCTAGCTTGCCAATATCCAGAGAGAGGACAGATCCCAATTTGGGATAGCCGCCAATGGTTTGACGATCATTGAGCAGCACAATGGGTTGGCCATCTGCTGGTACTTGAATGGCTCCAAGGCAGATACCTTCAGAGAGAATTCCGTCGACAGTCGGTTTAATGGCTGGGCCCTTAAGTCTAAAACCCATGCGGTCGCTGCTTTCGGTAACCCGATATTCAGAGCTGAAAAAACGCTGTTTATTAATATTGCTAAAGGCCTGTTGCTGGTAACCCAGTACCACGCGCAAGAGGGCGCTGTTAGCACTGTAGTCTGGACGATGGCTGTGTGGCACACGCAGCTTCGACCCAGAGAGGCTCTCTGGGCAGGGTATAAAGTCACCGGCTTGCAGTGCCGTGCCATCGCGATGTAGTCCACCCAAAGCTTCTCGGGGCACTGTGGCGGCACTATTGAAAATAGGTTCAATGGTAAATCCACCGGCAACGGCCAAGTAGCCACGGCTGCCCGATGTGGCAAATCCCAATTCGATACGATCGCCGACTTTCACCTGATGGCTCTGCCATAGCTCACGGGATTGTTTGTTAATGCTTAGTGGAATATTTGCACCAGTGACGGCAATGGTTGTATTAACCTTGGATTCTAAAACCAAACCGCCGACGGTGATTTCGATAGCGGCAGCGCTTTGTTGGTCGCCGCAGAGCCGGTTAGCCCAGCGAAAGGCATGGCGGTCCAAGGGGCCGCCGCTGGTCAGGCCAATACCGTGCTGGCCAAAACGTCCGGCGTCTTCAATCAAACTAAATATGCCTGGCTGGATAATCTTAAAACCAGTGTTCGTATTCATGTTCATAAGAGCCCACCCATATCCAGATAGGTGTCTCTGTCGATGGCTTTAAAGCGCACTCGGTCGCCTACTTGAACTGGCATGCTCGGCTCTGCGCTAGGGTCGAACATTAACTCTGGGCAGAGGCCAATAAGGTTCCAGCCACCTGGAGACTCTGCTGGATAGACTGCAGTTTGACGATCGGCAATGGCGACTGCGCCTCTGGGCACTTTTTGACGCGGGGTGGCGAGGCGCGGTGCGGCTATACGTGGGTCCAGTTCACCTAGATAGGCAAAGCCCGGGGCAAAGCCGATGGCATAGACGCGGTATTCAGATTGCTGGTGAATACTGATGACGTCGTCAATAGAGAGGCCTGCGTTATCGGCTAGTGTTTGCAGGTCGGGCCCTGACTCGGTGCTGTAGTAAACCGGCAGTGTCACCAGAGCCCCTGATTGGCTGTTATCTGGCTCAATGGGCGTGGCCAGTGCACGGCGAATCGCAGCGCGCACGGCATGGTGATCGGTTTTAAAGGGGTCGTAAATGACTAGCAGTGAAGCGTAAGAGGGCACTAGGTCAATCAGCAGCGTGCCGAGACTGTCGCGCAGCTTTGCCGCGGTTGCAGCTACTTCTGAGGCAATGTCCTCGCTAATAATTTGAGTGCGCGCATCGCCAAAATAGACGATCAGGGAATTCTCTCCAGCGATCGAGATGTTTTGTAGTGCATTCATTAGGAATTAATTAACTGGCGGATTTCTTGGATGGCTTTGACGCCTTCTATATTGTCCCCATGGACACAGAGAGAGTCTGCCTGCAGTTCAAGGCGGTGACCACTGACTGTGGTGACGCAGCCTTCGGTTTTCAGTTGTTGGACCTGTGCGAGCATTTTTTCACGGCTGTGCACTGCACCTTCTTTGGCTCTGGAGAGAAGGGCGCCATTGTCGTCGTAGCAGCGGTCGGCGAAGGCTTCAAAGATGACGTCGATGCCAAACATCTTGGCTTCTTCGCGGTGGGTTTCCGCATCAGGTGTGGCTTGCAACATAAAGGCCAGGGGCAGATGGGTTTCGGCTATGGCTTCCATGATGGCACTACGGATATGACCGTTGGCCATCATGTCGTTGTAGAGGGCGCCGTGGGGTTTGACGTAGGTTACGGGCACACCGAGGTTTTGTGCCATGCCTGTGAGGGCGGCGATTTGGTATTGGACTATGGCGATGATTTCGATGGCTGGCAGTTTCATTGAGCGGCGGCCAAAACCGGCAAGGTCTGGGTAGCTGGGGTGCGCGCCGACGATGACATTGTTACGTTTGGCGGAGAGCAGGGTTTTTTTGATTACCACTGGGTCGCCGGCGTGGAAGCCACAGGCGATATTGGCTTGATCTATATAGGGCATGACCTGGTCGTCGAGGCCCATTGTCCAGGCGCCAAAGCTTTCGCCGAGATCGCAATTTAATAGTAGTGCCATGTTAGGTTCCTAGATGCTGCTGGTTTGTTGTTGGGTTGCTCTTTGTTGGATAGCTCTTTGTTGGATAGCTTTGTATTAGATAGCTCTGTTTAAAACAGTTTGGTGCGCCGAAGTATTAAATTGCCTTCAGCATCGACTGCATGATTTGCCTACGCTGCGGAACTCGCTATCGCTCAAACAGGTCCTCGCGCTTTACGGCAACAAGGCAAATCATAAGCGCAGCCTAATTGATACTGAAGGCAATTCAATACTTCTTTCGAGTTTCTGGTGCCATGCTGTAAGTGGGTCCGTCGTCGCGTCGCTCTGTCGGGATGAAAGTCTGTGGTGTGTCGCCACTTTTTTTGTCATCCCGAACGCCTTACCTGTCATCCTGAGCGCAGCCGAAGGATCTCTTGGCTCTCGCAGCGAGTTCCTTTAATGCACTGCACTCGCTGCCTTAGGTTGCCACCCTGCAAGAAGATCCTTCGGTTCGCTGCGCTCTCTCAGGATGACAAAGTTGTATGTCATCCCGACCGAAGTGGAGGGATCTCATCCAGTTGGCAGGAGACCCTTTATTAATTCGTTGCTTTACGTTGCCA
>ENA-ORXF01001643-ORXF01001643.1-marine-metagenome-genome-assembly--contig:-NODE-1643-length-14183-cov-4.341273_pt1 | contig 14183 bp, 13 predicted proteins | sample MGYA00237864_ERZ511476 | MGnify/ENA primary metagenome ERZ511476 (study PRJEB26306, sample SAMN06343908) | marine metagenome | isolation source: coastal waters | place: Atlantic Ocean: West Antarctic... | reverse complement strand
AACTTGGTCAAAACCAACCACCTGAAAGCCGGCATGTTCAAAAATCTTGACAATAATTTTCAAAGCACCATCATCGCCTTGTGCCAATGCAGCAGTAATACATGCCACCAAAGGCCTCGTGGCCGAGTCAATAAGAGTTGGATCGATACTAGGGCGCTGAATGGCCCCAGCAAAGCAAACTTGAGTTATCCTATGCTGTTTGAGCAGCTCTAGAAACGAACCGAGGGTTTCCAAACGAAAGCCGATATCAGGTATCAGCTCATCCGGTGGAAATTGCACCAGAGAAGCAATCAAAGGCATCATAGTGCAGTTTTGTGCTATGATTTTTGGAAATTCGCCTTTTCCACATATTAACGCCAGCATCACATCAGCCCGGTGTAAGAAATGAGCGCCCACTATCGCCCATTACAAAATCGACAATTTCCTGGACATAGACGCTGTCTGTTTCTTCACCTAAGCGCCTCGCACGATCCTGAAACGCTCCTTCGCCCTGGGCTAACATTTGAAAGGCAGCACGTAAGGAGGTGATATCACTACGGTCTACCCCCCTGCGCTTCAAGCCTACCAAGTTCAAACCATCCAATTGGCCCCTTGGACCCTGAACCAAACCATAAGGGATCACGTCATGGGCCACCATAGTCACGGCACCAATGATAGCACCCTTCCCAAGGCGCACGAATTGATGCACACCGCATAGCCCGCCAACGATTACTTCGTCTTCAATCACAACATGGCCCCCAATTGCTGCAGAGTTCACAATAATAATCCGATTAGCCAAACACGCATCATGGCCGATGTGGCAACCCGCCATCAGCAAACAGTCGTTGCCAATAGATGTAAGCCCTCCACCTCCCTGCGTACCAAGATTTACGGTAACATGCTCTCGGATAGTGTTACGTTGTCCTATCTCCAAGGCGGTCTCTTCACCATTAAACTTCAAATCTTGTGGGATTTCACCTATTACAGAAAATGAAAATATTTTAGTATTTGATCCAATTTTTTACCTTATATATCTATTGATTGAGGGTTTTGAGCTTGATGTGGGTGATCTGCATCTGCATACACCTTAAGTTTTTTTATCATTTGACGACCTAATTTACTCTTAGGAAGCATCCCCTTAACTGCAGATTTGATTACTTCTTCAGGAGTTGATGCCAGAATTTCACCCAAAGGTTTTGATTTTATGCCTCCAGGATAACCTGAATGCCTGTAATACATTTTTTGAGTTAACTTCTTTCCTGTAACATTTATATCTTTAGCATTAATGACTACTATATGATCACCAAGGTCGGCATTAGCTGAGTATTCAGGTTTATGTTTACCTCTAAGCCTAAAGGCTAATTTGGATGCCAAACGACCTAATGTCTTTTCACTTGCATCAACTATGATCCAAGATTCTTCTATATCTGTTTTTTTAAAGCTTTGTGTATTCATTTAGAAATTGCCTGTGTTGTTTAGGCGGGCGCATTTTAATCTACTACAAGGGGTATATTCAACTATAACTTTAATTAAATGCATATATTTAAAATTGATTGTATTAATAATTTACTTTGTTCTTTCTCTTTTTTTAAATTAATCTTAGTAAAATGAAGGCTTATTTCACTAAAAAACTCTACCAATTACTTCTTTTTTTTCTTTTTGGAATTGTAATTGGTTTGTGGAGTTTTGCTTTGTTTATTGATAACAACTCAACTAACTTTCAATCTAATCAATTAGAAACTGGAGTTAAAAGTTTTAATTTTGCAGTAGAAAGAGCAGCTCCAGCAGTAGTAAATATTTATACAGAGCCTTTAAAATATTTAGATACAAATATTGGTGAAGATAAAAAAGATCGAATTTTTAGTAAAAATCGACCTCAATCTATTGCAAGTTTAGGGTCTGGAGTTATTTTTAGCTCCAATGGATACATTTTGACTAATCAACATGTGATTGGTGATTCTGCTGTGGATATAACTGTAGAACTAGTAGATGGAACTAAAACTAAAGCCAAAATTATAGGCATTGATAAAGAAACTGATTTGGCAGTTTTAAAAATAAGAAGAGACAGCGCCGATCTTCCTGTTATAGAAATCGGAAATTCTGATGCTGTATCCATAGGAGACATAGTTCTTGCTGTAGGAAATCCTTATGGCTTAGGGCAATCTGTCAGCATGGGTATCATCAGCGCAACAGGAAGGGAATTTAACAACCCATACTCAAACTACATTCAAACAGATGCGTCTATAAATAAAGGCAATTCTGGAGGAGCCCTTATTGATACAACTGGAAAACTAATTGGAATTAATACTCTCATTAGGTCTTCTTCTGGAGGATCTGAAGGAATTGGATTAGCAATCCCTTCAGTTACAGTGCTAGAAATAATAAACGATCTAATACAATTTGGAGAAGTGAAAAGAGGTTGGCTAGGGTTTTCTATAGATAGATTTGAACTACTTAATAATAACAACCTCCAAATAGATAAAGTAGAAAATAAAGGCCCTGCGATGAAGGCAAATCTTAAAACCGGTGATCAGATTTTAAAGATCAATGAACTAGAAGCTAGCTATGACCTTCTTTTCAAAACTTTTGCCAGGTTGAAACCTGGTAATGAGATTAAGTTAAGTATTCTTAGAGATAATAAAGAGAAAAAAATAATTATATTTGCAGAAAGCTCTAAGGATTAGCTCTTTTTTTTCCGTATTTGAGCGGCCCTTGCATGAGCATTTAAACCTTCGGCTTCAGCTAAGATAAAAGTTGCGTCTAAAATATCTTCATATAGTTCATTATTATCAGATGCTTTAATCTCTATATAGCTGCTTGAAACTATAAAATCTTCAACAGACAAGGGTGAACTAAAACTGGCCGAGCCTTTAGTAGGTAATATATGACTAGGACCAAGTACATAATCCGATAATGAATTAGCAGAATCTTTACCTACCAAAATTAGTCCAGCACGAGAAATATTCTTTGCATCTTCTATGGCATTTTTTGTAACTATATGAAGATGCTCAGGTGCTATCATATTTACAATATCTATAGCTTGATTTCTGCTATCCACAAATATACAAGCCCCCTTGTTCTTTAAGGAGGTATTTATAATTTCTGCTCTTGGTAAATTTTCTAGCTCTTCTTCTATAATAGTTTTAACTTTAAAAATAAATTCTTTTGATGAGCTAATTAAAATTGATGTTGCTTGCTCATCATGCTCCGCTTGTGCCATTAAATCCCAAGCTACTAAAACTGGATCAGACTCCACATCTGTTACTATTACTATTTCTGATGGACCTGCTATTGAATCAATACCAACTTCTCCATAAAGTTGTCTTTTCGCTTCTGCTACATACTGATTCCCTGGACCAATAACCTTCTGTACCTTTTCTATAGACTCTGTTCCAAGTGAGAATGCAGCTATAGCCTGTATACCTCCAATCGAATAAATTTTTTCTATACCTGCCACCCTAGCAGCAGCCAAGGTTAAATGATTTTTATGCCCTGATGGACGCGGTGTCGTTAAAGATAATCTTTTTACTCCTGATGCTTGAGCAGGTCCAGCTGCCATCAAGACCGTAGAAGGATAAGAAGCCTTTCCTCCAGGGATATACATAAGAACATCCTCTAAAGACCTATAAATCTTCTTAATGCCGTTATTTGAGGACATAGCAGCTGTTCTGTTAGAAAATTCTGAGTAAAGGTTTTCGTGAAAAGATAATATTCTCTTATAAGAAAACTCGAGAGCATCTAGAACTTCTCTATCTACTTTTTTTGAAATTTTTTCTGCATTATCTATTGAAATAATTAATTCGTCTATTGTAGTGATATTTCTATTATCAAACTTATTTGTAGCCTCTATAACTCCTCTATCACCTTTGGTTCTTACTAGTTCAATGACCTCTTGAACAACTAACTTTATATCTGAATTGAAGACCGTCCTTTCTTTCAGGAAAGATTTTAAATCTTCTTCAAAGCTATTTTCTTTACTATCAAAATTCTTGCCAAACATACTTCTTCCTACAAACTCAGGGTAGACTCTATTTCTTCTATTAAAATGGTTTTTGTTTTTAGAGCAGCTTTATTTACTATCAGTCTCGTTGAGATTTCTCTAATTATCTCCAACTCTTCTAAGCCATTTTCTTTTAAAGTTTTTCCTGAATCAACTAAGTCTATTATTCCATCTGAAAGTCCAATTAAAGGTGCTATCTCTTGAGAGCCATGCAGATAAACTATCTCAGCTTGAATTCCCATAGACTCTAAGTATTTTTTTGAACTATATGGATACTTTGTAGCTATCTTTAATTTTAATTTCCCATTTATCATTTCTGGCTTTCCAGCCAGTGACAATCTGCAAGATCCTATTTTTAAGTCAGCCAATTCAATGAATTCCTCTGAATACTTTTCAAGCAAAATATCCTTACCCACTATTCCTATATGGGCAGCTCCAGAAGTGACGAAAGTAGGAACATCCCATCCTCGGATAATTAAGATTTTTACTTGTGGTGTATTCGTATCTATAAGAATTTTTCTAGTACTAGAGGGGTCTTCTTTTAGATCAAATTTAGTCCCTCTAATGAGAGGCAAGAAATCATCAAATACACGACCTTTTGGGAGAGCTATTATTAAATTTTCTGGGTTTATCAACATCAAGTTATTTAAGATATTCTTTCAATATCTGCTCCAAGTAGTTTAAGCTTTTCCTCGATTCTCTCATAACCTCTATCAATGTGATAAATTCTATCTATTACAGTTTCTCCCTTCGCCACAAGACCTGCAAGAACAAGACTGGCCGAAGCCCTGAGGTCTGTTGCCATTACAGGTGCACCAAATAGATTGCTGGTTCCTTTAATAAAAGCAGTATTGCCTTTTAAAGATATCTTTCCTCCCATTCTTGCAATTTCTTGAACATGCATAAATCGGTTTTCAAATATAGTTTCTGTGACTGTAGAGTTCCCTTCTGAAATTGAATTCAAAGCAACAAACTGAGCTTGCATGTCTGTAGGAAAAGCTGGATATGGTCCGGTAGTAAGACTGACTGCTTTTGGTCTCTCTTTTTCCATTAAAATAGAAACCCAATCTTTGCCTTGAGATATTTTTGCCCCTGAATTTTCTAGTTTATCTATAACTGAAGTAAAAATAGAAGGTATTGCTGATTTAATCTTTACATTTCCACCTGTCATGGCTACAGCTGTAAGGTAAGTTGCAATTTCTACTCTGTCAGGCATAACTGAGAAATCACATCCCTGAAGAGAGTCTACGCCTTCTACAGTGATCACATCAGTCCCTTCACCAATAATATTTGCACCCATTTTTTTTAGACAATTCGCTAAATCTACAACTTCAGGCTCTCTAGCAGCATTTCTGATTGTTGTGGTTCCTACTGCTAGAGTAGCTGCCATCATCACATTTTCCGTAGCTCCTACACTAACGGGGTCAAAATTAATTTCTGCACCTTTCAGCCTACCTTTAGAGAAAGCTTTGATGTATCCATTCTCTATAATAATTTCTGCACCCATCGCTCTCATTGCATCTATATGAAGGTTTACAGGTCTACTTCCTATGGCACAACCACCCGGCAGAGCCACTTCTGCTTTAGAAAATTTAGCAAGCAACGGTCCTAAAACTAAAGTTGAAGCTCTCATAGTTTTTACAAGTTCGTATCTAGCATTTAAATCTTTTATAGTAGACGCATCAACTTCAACAATACCTGTATCAGAGAGAGTTATATCTAGTCCCATAGAACCCAAAAGTTCTATCATTGTTGTAACATCATTCAAGTGAGGTAAATTAGCTACTCTAAGCGGGCTATCTGAGAGCAAGGATGCTGCAAGAATAGGTAAGGCAGAATTCTTTGCTCCAGAAGCATAAATTTCTCCATTGAGTTGATTTCCGCCTTTTATTAGTAATTTATCCATAAATATATCTTTACAGAGAGGTCTCCCATTCAGCTATTACACGATCATAATCAAGTGCATTTTTTTCCATAAGTGAATAAAATTGATTTCTAAAAGTTCTTCCGAGGTCTATGCCAGCTATATATATGTTTACTATCTTCCATTGAGAATTTTTATCGAGATACATACTGTAAATTCCTGAATATTTCTTGGTAGCAGTTATAATTTCTATGTTTACTTTTGCTCTATCTTTTCTTTTAGATTGATTTTCAGGAGGAACAACGATTATCTTCTCATCTTGAAATTCAACTAAAGTTTTTGCATAAGTACTTAAAAGACTTGATTCAAATGCGTTGCTAAACCTCTTTCTTTGGAGCTCATTTGCTTCTTTGTAATACTTTCCCATCACGTTCCTAGATATTCTTTCGAAATCAACAATAGGTCTAAATGCACTACTTATTATTTTTGTAAATTCCTGTGGATTATTAGTAAAAAGTACCTGTTCAGTTTTAATTATATTAATAATATTCTGGTGAGTCTCGCTGGCATAATCATGAGCTGATTTCGCCATCAGATTACCAACAAAAAATAATTGGATTCCGAATAATAATAATGTCTTAAAGTAAATTGAATACATAGTTGACTGAGATAATTAGAAAGTAACTAAAATTTTAATCTATTATATCACTTGATAATTATATCTTTGTTTAATAGTTAAAATTGATCCTTGTCCGTTTTATGATAATTACAGCTTTCTTTCCAATACTTTTAGGAATAACTTTGATCTGGATTAGCGCAGAGAAACTAGAAAAATATTCTGTTTCCGCAGCAACAAGTTTAGGAATGTCTCCGTTCCTCATAGGCTCCACAGTAATTGCTTTCGGTACTTCTGCTCCAGAAATGCTAACTACTTTTTTTGCTGCACTTGATGATAAGGGATCAATGATTATAGGCAATGTCATTGGCTCGAATGTAGCTAACCTTTCTTTGGTATTTGGAACAGCCTTACTGATATTAGCTTTTAAAAAGAAAGACATAAAACAAGTACCTTCAATTAGAAATAATTTACTTATACTCTTGGCAGTTACCTTCTTATCATGGTTCATAATTGCTATCAATCCTTTCAGCATAGTCTCCTCGCTAATTTTAATTTTTACTTTAATTCTGGTAATTATTTATTGGTATAAGACCAATTCTGGAGCTGAAGTAGATTTGGGTTCTGCAGAAGAAAAATATATGTATTTAAAACTTACATTATCACTTGGGACTCTCATTTTTGCCGCCTGGCTAATAACTTTTGGCGCTACAAATATATTGGAAAAGTATCAACTTGGAGAACTCTTCATTGGCTTCACCATTTTGGCTGTAGGAACTAGCTTACCTGAAATTGCTGCTGCCTCTTCCTTGGCATTAAAAGGTCGTTATGAAACTGTAGCAGGAACCTTAATAGGCTCTAATATTTTTAATAGCCTAACCGTACTAGCAATACCCGGTTTTTTTAATAGCTCATTAATGGCAGAAAGCTGGAATTATGCAAGCTGGTCATATCTGTTAATGTTGCTTGCCTTTGTAACTTTATGCTTTTCAATGTATATTTTTACTGCAATAAATAACATCAGGAAGGCTAGTAAATCATTAGCCCTCTTGTTTTTAAGTGTATATTTCTTTTCACTTTTATTTGCTTATTAAGAGAAATTATTATGAAAAAAATTAATTTTATTAAATCTGCCAGAAGAACTATTCTTCTTGAAGCCTCTGGATTGCAAAATTTAGCAAAAATACTCAACAAAGAGTTCTCTTCAATATGTGAAATACTATCTACCACAAAAGGGAAAATAATTTGCTTAGGAGTTGGGAAATCAGGGCATATAGCCAACAAAACTTCTGCAACTCTTTCTAGCACTGGCTCTTCTTCAATTTTTATAAATGCAGCAGAAGCCTTGCATGGAGATATTGGTAGCGTTGAAAAAAAAGACACTGTTTTGCTATTCTCTCATTCAGGTGAAAGTGAAGAAATAGTCAATCTTCTGCCCACATTGAAAAGCATAGGGTGCAATTTCTTTTCTATAACTGGTAATAATAATTCTAGAATAGCAGTTGGTTCGATGATGAATATAGAAACGGGTGTCACAGACGAAGCTTGCCCTCTTAATCTTGCACCCACAACAAGCACCACTGCCGCACTAGCAGTGGGAGATGCAATAGCCGTGGCCTTATTAGAAGCTAAGGAGTTCAGTTCTGAAGACTTCGCTAAATCGCATCCAGGCGGAAAGCTTGGTAAAAGGCTGATACTTAAAGTGGTAGATATAATGCATAAAGGCAAAGAGTTACCACTCATTCGACCCTCTACAACCCTATCAGATGTGTTATTTGAAATGTCCTCTAAAGGCCTGGGTGTTGCATTGATAACGGATAAAGAGAAAAATCTTAAAGGAATTTTTACTGACGGGGACCTTAGAAGAACTCTAAATCAAGAGATTGATTTTCATAAGACCAAAATTTCACAAATAATGTCAAAAAATGTTAAAACTATAGATGAGTCCCTTTTAGCAACAGACGCTATAGAGATCATGCAAAGAAATGAAATATACATGCTGGTGGTTACAAAAAAGAATAAAAAGATTTCAGGGCTCATTAGAATGCATGACTTACTGAAAGCAGGCTTAATTTAAAAAAGAATGTACCAATTATTTATTTTAATCTTTCTTCTTCCCCTCTCTTTATTTTCTAACGAAAAAATAATAAACACGCTTCCAAATGATAGCCTGATTAATATTAATTCTCTTTATTGGGAAATTCAAAACGACATAACTAAATCAAAAAATTTATTGACAGCCTCTAGCTTAATTTTTTTAAGAGAAGACGAATACAAGTTAACAAACTTAAGCTTCAATATAATAGAAGAAAACAATTCTGTAAAAATAATTAAATCGGATTTAGGTCAATTTCTTCTAAATACCAATACCATTGAATTCAATAGTAATGTTTTATTTTCAATGGAGTCGGAAAAGATAGTTATGTCTATATCATCTGAATTTATAATATTTGATAACAATTTACACATTATTTATTCTAATTCTAAATCTTCCTTTGAGTCTGAGCTGACTAAAATTTCTAGCGAAGGTTTTAAGATTTTAAATAATTCATTAAATAAAAAACAAATAACCTTCTCTAAAGGCACAATTTCAGATGCTGGAACTCAAAATAATCTAAAAATATCTGGCTATGCAGACGAAATAAATTACCAATATGAAGAAGGTCTTCTAATTCTTATTGGGTCAGCTGAACTAACCGATAGAGGAATGACTATCAAAGCTTCAGAAATCCATTATGACTTGGCAGCAAATAAAATTATTAAATCTTTAGACTCTAAGCTTACTAACAACTCATGATGAAATTAAAAGCTAGTAACTTAAAAAAATCTTATTCAGGGAAAGCAGCAGTCAGCAATGTATCCATTGAAGTTACTGCAGGCGAAACAGTTGGTCTTTTAGGACCTAATGGTGCCGGGAAAACAACCTTCTTCTATATGATTGCAGGTCTTATATCTATCGATTCTGGTAATGTTTTAATTAATGAGAAAGAAATAACAAATTTGGATATTTCAGCTAGATCAAAAACTGGGTTGTCTTATTTACCTCAAGAGCCTTCTATATTCAGAAGACTTACAGTAGAACAGAATATACTCTCAGCTCTTGAACAGAGAAAGGACTTAAAAAAATCTGAAATCATCGCAGAAAAAAATAGACTTCTACAAGAATTTAACTTGGTAGATTTTATAAAAACTCTTGGAATAAAATTATCTGGAGGAGAGAGGCGTAGAACTGAAATAGCCAGAGCATTGGCATGCAATCCTAAATTTCTTCTTCTTGATGAACCTTTTGCAGGAATAGATCCTATAGCCGTATCTGATTTAAAAACTACTATAAAAAAATTGAATACTTCAGGGTATGGCGTATTAATTAGCGATCATAATGTTAGAGATACGATGCAAATTTGTGACCGCGTTCTTGTTATGAGCGAAGGGAAGATAGTTGCTGAAGGAACTCCTGAGGAGGTTAGCAAAGACGTAAAAGTAAAAGAAGTCTATTTAGGAAAAGACTTCTCTCCTTAAGAATGAAGCAAGTCCTAAAACAAAAAGCTTCTCTAAATTTGACTCCTCTCCTGCAAAAGCAAATCAAGTTCCTAGCTCTGTCTGGAGTGGAAATCAGAAAAGTCTTACTTAAGTTAATTGAAAGCCATCCAGAAGAAGAAGAAGAAGAGAGTAAGAGTGTAAATTATTACAAAGAGCTTGAATTGGTTGATAAATATAGGAATTTCTCTCTTGCAGGAAATTTGAATACTAGTTCAGAAAATCAGGCCATAAGTACAAGTGATATTAGGGATGAACTGAGAGAACAGTTTTCTCTTTTGATGCTTAAAGAATATGAATTACTTGTTGGAGCATACATTATTGATTCTATTGAACATGAAGGTGCATTAGATCCCGAGATAGATTTTGAAGATATTAAAAGTCTTATAAGAGAAGAGTTTGCTATCGAAATAGATACAAAGAAAATAGAAGAAATATTACTTAAGGTCCAGGATTTAGATCCGCCCGGTTGTGCTTACAGGTCTATAACTGAATCACTACACGCACAAATAAGGAATTTAGAAATTAAAGAAGAATTAAAAGAAGAATGTAACAGAGTAATCAATAAAATAAGCCTAAAAGAGATTACTTTAGATCAAATCCCTGTAAATATTAAAAAGATAATTAGGGCACTCAATTTTAATCCAGGTCTTAAACTAGACACGCAAAGCTATTATATTAAAGCAGACGTTATTGGCATCAAGAAAAATAAAAAATGGCATGTTTCTATTAATGATGAATACATGCAAGCAAATCTATTAGAAAGAATAAAGGCGCAAATAGGGTCCAGATCACCCGATGAAAAGACTTCATCATTGTCGATAATAACTGGAATTGAGAGAAGACAGAAGACTCTGCTTTTAGTCTCAGAATTTCTTGTAAGCAAACAATCAGATTTTTTAAATGGGAATAAGGTCTTAACCTCAATTTCACTTAAACAAGTAGCTGAATCCACTGGTGTGAGTGAATCAACCGCTTCTAGGATAGTCAGAAATAAATACATTCAATTGCCGGATAAAATCTTAAATTTAGGTTCCTTACTCCAGAGAAAAGTTAATTTTCGTTCAGGAGGAGTAGATATTTCTTCCTCACAACTGTTAGAGATTATTCACAACCTTACTAGGGATGAAAATAAAAACCATCCATTAAGTGACAAGTGCTTAAAAGATATTTTAATGAGTGAATATTCTGTAAATATTGCAAGAAGAACTGTTGCTAAATATAGGAAATCTGCAAATATTCCTTCATCTCAAAGCAGAAGATCATAATATTCTCTTAAAAATCATTCGCTGCAATACTGATAAAATAAAATGGCGATGAAGAAAGATCTAAATAACAAACTTTTAATAGAGATCCAAAAAGGCCTTTCTTCCGGGACCTATCTGCAGATTAACAGAATGTTAAATAGCCTCAATCCAAAAGAAATTGCTTTTTTTATTGAATCTAGTCCGCCTAAAGAAAGGAGTATGGTTTGGCAAATATTAAATAAAGATACGGAAGGAGAAGTTCTTGTTCATCTTTCAGACTCATTACAAAAACATTTTTTAAAAGACATGGAGGCTTCAGAATTACTTGAAGTAACCGAAGATCTTGAAACTGACGAACTTGCAGACATACTCCAAAAACTTCCCGAAGCAGTTATCGAAGAAGTTCTTTCTTCAATGTCTTCTCAAAATAGAAAAAGGATTTCAGCAGTTTTTTTATATCCTAAAGATAGTGCCGGGGGTTTAATGAATACTGATGTTATAGCGGTCAGAAAAAATCACACCTTGGATGTAGTATTGAGGTATCTCAGAATACAAGGATCTATACCTCCATCAACAAATAAGATATTTGTTGTGAACCGCATGAATGATTATTTAGGTTCATTAGAGCTAAGCAAAATTCTAATTTCAGACCCTGCATTGCATGTTGGAGATTTATACTCTGAAGATGATGTTTCTGTAACGGTTGATCAAGAGGACACGGAAGTTGCGAGATTATTTGAAAGAGAAGACCTGATATCGGCTCCAGTTATAGATAAAAATGGAAAATTATTAGGCCGAATAACTATTGATGATGTTGTAGATGTTATTAAAGAACAAGCTGATGAATCGTTTCGCCAACTATCTGGATTAGAAGAAGACACCTTTGCAAAAACTTCGGTAGCTACTAAGAGCAGAGCTGTCTGGCTTGGTTTGAATTTATTAACAGCTTTCATGGCAGCATTCGTTATAGATATATTTAAAGACACTATTGCTCAAGTAGTTACATTGGCCGTTCTTATGCCAATAGTTGCAAGTATGGGTGGAGTGGCAGCCACTCAAACTTTAACAATAATGATTCGAGGAATGGCTATGAATCAAATTAACAGAACTAATATATTCTGGCTAATAAGAAGAGAAGCCATTGTAGGACTTAGTAATGGGCTGCTGTGGGCACTAATAGTTGGACTAGTTTCTTCTTGGTGGTTTCAGGATTTTGTATTAGCACAGATCATAGCCATCGCGATGATATTCAACCTTTTTATTGCGGTATTGAGTGGTGTATCAGTGCCACTTCTATTAAAATTTTTTAAATTGGACCCGGGAGTTGGGGGTTCAGTCATTGTCACAACAATAACTGATATTGCGGGTTTTGTGTCTTTTCTTGGATTAGCAAGTTTATTCTTAACTTAGTTTCAATTTTCAAACCAACCTTCAAAGTTAGTTATAGGTTTTTTAACAGTTCCTTTTATTGTCCACTTGCCACTGCTTAGTTTGTCTAAATTTTTCTTGAAGGCCTTACCCGCTATATAAACTATTCCAGCAGTAATGGGGCCGCCAAGTATCAAAGCGTAAGCCGGGAGATACTCTCTTAACGGTAAAGTCATGATTACTTGAGCATTTATTTGATTATACAAACCTTCCTTATTGGTCTTAAGGTTACCAGTCCAACTGAATTCACTAGAGCCACTTTTAAAGACTAAAGGTTTGGATATCTCTATGACATTCTTTTTTAAAGTAATTTCACCTTTTATCGTATCTGCTTTAAAACCAGACTTGTAGAGCTTAGTAAAATCTAAACTTGTTATCTTTTCAAACGTATCTGTAACATTAAAAATACTGATTATGCGTAATAAATTACTAGGAGACTCTATTGAAACATCTTTATTTTTTATGATAAAGCCCTCTATAAATAATTCCACCCCTCCTTGAATTTCTTTTAAATTTACTTCCCAGGGCAAGCCTGACCAAGATAGTTTTGGAAATAACTCAATACTATCCATAGAAAAATTTGGATCTACTCCTATCTGATTCAGTGCTTTCTTAGGTGAGCCTGAGTAAATCATTGTTTCCAAGCTAGATTTCCAACCAAACGGAGTTTTAGTAATCTTCAGTTCAGATTTTGAATTAAAATTATATTTTTTTAACCCCCACTTATCATATTTACCTTCTAAGTTAGTAAGAGATAACACATCCTTGCTTGGAATAATTTTAGACTTCCAATTTCCATAAAGAGACTTATTAATAAATATTTCTTTAACTGAAATGGTTATAGGCCGATCTATAGTATTGAATAAATTTATAAAAACTCCATTTCCCGAGCCATTGCCTTGATTTATTCTCAGGTAATCTAAATTTACATCCAATTCCTTCTTAATCATTCCTAAAGTAATCACACCTCTAAAGTCTCTGTTAGACAGAGAGATTTTGTAATCTTTTTCTTCTGAAATCATGCCAATAGTAGTATTTGAGATGGTTGCAGAAGGCGTCAGTATTTCTTTTATAAATAGATTATTAATAACCAGCTTGGAGTTCAAATTTTGATTAGAATCAAAAATAGAAAAATTAGAAATATCAAAAGTATTAAGCGAGCCTGTAAAAGTAATTTGTCCCGGTATTGTAGTTATCGATTGCTTTTTTGCTCCTGTAATTACGTAGCCCTCAATATCTTCTTTCTTAAAAAACAACCTACCTCTTGCCAATATACCGTAAGAAAATTTAAGTTCTTGTTCACCATAAGCTTTATTTTTAATCTCAACTTTAAGATCAATATTCTCATCTTTCTTTTTTGAGAATGAATCTAGAAAATTTATCTCAGTTCCTAACAAAGAAGATTCTATAAGGATTGAAGGCCTGATAAAGATGCTTTTTTTTCTAAAGCTTGGCAAGGAAATATCAATATTAAAAGGAGAACTCCCTTTAAAATATTTAGCATAATCACTA
>ENA-ORXF01001641-ORXF01001641.1-marine-metagenome-genome-assembly--contig:-NODE-1641-length-14200-cov-22.436876_pt1 | contig 14200 bp, 11 predicted proteins | sample MGYA00237864_ERZ511476 | MGnify/ENA primary metagenome ERZ511476 (study PRJEB26306, sample SAMN06343908) | marine metagenome | isolation source: coastal waters | place: Atlantic Ocean: West Antarctic... | reverse complement strand
AATTTATCAAAGACTCCTCTACCTTTATCAGATAAGGTAGTTTGATCGTATTCTTTATCGTTTATTGTAAACATTTTTTCTCCTATGCATCTGCTATGTTTGATAATTCGCTGTTTGTTTTCAAATCAGCATAAGCTAATTTAACAGGATTATCAGAAGCGTCAAGGCTGTAGTCGATTTTAAAATGATCTACGTGTCTGTTAGATATACGCATAGATTGTTCTGTGGCTGCGTCATCACGAGTTGCTTTATCTTTATAGATTTCAACATCGTAGACTAGTTTCCAGTCACTACCCATTTTTTTTACGTATGTAGACGTCACTCTAACGTATGCACTTGTTAGTGCTGTGCCATCGTGAGTTGTCATATTTGCTGTTATTGCCATTGTTTTCTCCTTAGTTTAATAATTTAATTTCGTTTTGTTCTAGTATCTCATTGGCTTTTTCTTCACCAACTGCTGCTTTAGCTAATTCATACATTGCGTTAGCAAGTCTTTCAGTTTTCTCATATTGTTGCCAAATAGCACCATTGTGTAGTCGTTGAAAACCAGTAACACTTACAAAATGATTTGGTGTACCATCACTTTCTCTACCAACTAAATCTAATTCAGCAAGTTTTTCGTGATTGTAAGATACAAACTTATCAAACTTAGAATTAATAACTCCACGCCCGTGTGATAAATCATAAGCTCTTACTAGATGTGCATCTTCAAATTCATCAAAAGTATTTGATCCTGCATCCGCATAAAAGTTACCATCACCTCTAAAATGAAATCGTGTATTAGTATGATTGGCAATAGATAAAAGATTAGAAGTAGCATCAGTAGAACCAGAGCCAGTGCCATTCTTTTTACTAACACCTATAGTGTGTGTGCCTACAGTACTTGCATTTTGATCTGTTAAAACAGTAGTAGGATTAGCGTTAAGTTTTATTGTTTCAGCGGCTTCACTTAAAGCAGTTAAAGAAATTCCACCTTCGGTAGCACTATGTTTTCTAAAAAATGCAAAAGTATCTGTTTCAGCAGTGCCTGTAGTTCCGTGTGCAATATCAGAAGATTTAAAACTTATGATGTTACCATCATTGGCATTTTGATTTATACAAAGTCCACCATCAGAAACATCGGGAGATGCTTCCGAAATACCAACTTTACCACCATCTGAAATTCTAAGCCTTTCAGCACTATTAGTGTTAAAGTGCATATGATTACTATTATGATTATAAGTTATTCTTCCTACATCAGTAGCACCACTATCAGCAAAATTAATAGAACCATCATTACTTGCACCTGAACAAATAGTCATTCCACTATCAGTAGCACCTTCTAAAACTAAAGCATCAGCATAACCTGCAACAGATGCTCCACTATCAGCTTCTCTAATATGTAGACCAATACCTAAATCAGCTATTCCAGCGATACCAACACGATCTGCACCTTGCACATTAAACATATTATCATTACCATTAGATTCTACTCTGAAGTTTACATCAGCAGATGAATCGTTAATTACTACAGCACCATCTAAACTTGCTCCATCACTTGTAACTGTACCTGTTACATCAATACCAGTAGCAGTTGTTACTAGTTTAGTTACATTATTATGTCTAATATCTACTCCAGCATCATTAGTAGCTTCAAGCATAATTTCATTATTAGCAGCGTTCATCAATCTAACAGTTTGTCCTGCTAAAACTAAATTACCTGAACCACCACTTTCTTTAATAAGGGCATTAGTGCCATCAGAACTAATTTGTAAATTATTACCATCACCAAAGTAAGCAATACTGTCAGTAGCAAAAGTTACATTACTACCAGATAAAACATTAAAATGGTTAGCTATAAATCTAAAGTCATCAGCACCAGCAATCTCAATATCAATCTGGTCATCAGTTGGAGCAGAAATTGTAGTATCTGCATCAGCATCTAAGATTAGAGCATCAGCTACACCATTAATATCTATTGCAGTAGTTACTGTTACACTTGTAGCTGTAAGAGCTTGTGCAGCTATCGTACTACCTGATTCAGCAGTAAATGTATTGGCTGTAAATACAAAGTCTTTAGCACCTGCTATATGGATATCAATAGTATCATCAGTAGGAGCTTCAATAAATGTATCACCATCGTCATCTAAGATAATTTTACCACCAAACGCAGCAGTATCTATACCTAGTTCAACTTTGGTAGGAGTTCCAGAAGCTAAAGTAATACCTGTTAAGTTTACAGTTAAAGTAGTAGATGAGTGAGAAGATGAGGCAATAGTGCCTTCAACCACATTAGCACCACCATCAGTGATTCTAATTTTTCTACCTGCAAAATAAACAGCAGTAGTGTCTCCAGTACCTGTTATAGTAATAGTATCGGCATCACCACGTGTTACTGTGTATACACCATCGCCATCACCAAACTCAAAGTATCCGTCTCCAAGTTGTTCATACATGTCACGCATGTGACCCATGAGTTCTCTTGCAGCATTATTGACATTACTTGGTGCCATGTTCTCTGCAAAGTTTACAGTTAAGTTGCTTGTGTTGTTACTCGCTGTTGAACTAAATTTACCTACGCCTGTTCCAGCCATTGTATTATTCTCCTATTTGATATTTAAATATTGTTGTATTTCTGGTATACCCTTCATCTTTAGATTCTTTGGTATATTATATATTGGATGTCCTAAACTTCCTGATACCCAGCTAAGTGCTGATTGCCAGTCTAATCCTTCATCCAATGCATCTTCAATTAATCCTCTAACTGAAAAAGGTACAAACGCCATACCTGCTGTACTACCATAATCGTATGCTTTACGTAATAACGAAGCATCTCTTTTACTGATAGGACTTGCCCATGGGCTTGTCAAGAACTTTTTATTAAAAAATAATTGTTCACTTGTCTTTAATAACATTCCTTGTTTACTTACTGCTGTCTTAAATGGATGTACAGCCCAGTGTAAAGGTTCAAAGAATTGTTTTGATAGTACTAGTTGCATACCATTACCAAGATCTACACGTGTTGGATCATCATTACTAAGTAAAGATGTACCTGTAAACATTTGTTGTAACGCCATACCAGCAGTACCTATAATTAATGCAGCTCTTACTGCATATGCTGTGTATAGTTTCCGAGACATTGGATCTTTATTAAGTCCAGGAAATGCACGACTTAAAATTCTAAAGTTTGCAGTTGTCCAGTCAGGCGCAAACATTGCTATTTGCATTAATCTTCTACCAGATGGTTTGTATGCTTTAGATTTAATATATTTAAGTACAGGATCAGATGTATCCATGTACAGTTTAGCCCAGTTTAATCCACCATATGCATCATTTACATATGTACCTGCAACAGAATGAATTTTAGTTAACGGAACATTTTTATACTTAGGATCTTTTAATAGTTTAATTACTGCAGTTTGAAAAGCATATAGCTTACCTGCGTTGTATACACGATCCCATGTAATATTATCAATAGTTTTAAATGGTAATTCTATACCATACTTAATACCTTGCTTAGCTAAGTAAGATCCCCATACATTAGAGTTATCAAGATAATCTTGTGCTTGTCCTATAATATTATAAAATCTGTTATAGCCAATATCTTCTGGATGACTAAACTCTACACCAGCTCTAATAGCTTGTTTCATATCATCATGATGACCAGATCGTTCTAAGATTTTAGATGCAGTAGTTTTGTGCCAACTTATTATAGGTACTTTTTTATCAGTCCATTTGTTTGAAAGCATTGCTCTAGCTCCAGTCTTACCAGCTTCTCTAAAACCAACTCCAGTAAACATCATGTTTTCAAATAATGTAAAGGCATGAAAGAAAGAATAGCCAACACTCATTCTTTTCATAAAGAAGTTTACATTAGATATTGCTTTCATTACTGAACCTTCATCAGTAGCATCATATACCATTCTTAATAAAGGTTCTGCTTCTTTTAATACATAAGGTGCAAGTGCATTTTTTGCTTTTACATCTAGTTCAGCAGGATTAATACCCTTGTTTAAAAATGCTGGATGATACATCTTAACATAATCTTTAATCATATCCGCATTGTTTGGAAACTCATCACTCTTGTACATCATCTTAGCTATACCACCTTTACCATCTCCTCTACCTGGTATTGGAGAATCTTCTAGCATAGATGTTAATCGTCTTTGTGCTAAAGCTCTGGTCTGAGCATTTAAATATTTAGAAACAATTTTACTAATTTCCATTGTTTGTGGTTTTAAACCAGCAGCTATACCAGCTTCATAACTAGGAAATTCTTTTTCTAATTGAGATAAATTTTTACCACGCATACCTGCGGCATTACCTTTAGTAGCTATGTCTCTTACCTTTGCTGCAAAACTTACATCATCTGCAAACTCATTCCATTTCCAAAAACCAGTAACATAATCTTCATAGAATTTAAATTTTAGTTCACTATCTTGATGAGCGCCATATGATTTATTATATATATCTTCACGGATTTCTTTGGCAATTTTAATTTCTTTTTTAGATAAACTTATCTTTGCTCTACCCGCATCATCTTTAGCTTGTAACCATTTAGTTACTTCTATTTCTCTTTCAGGTGTACCTAATTCATAAGCAATTTTATTAGTAACAATATTAATATCTTTATTTTGTGACTGTGTAAATATTCTATAGTCTTCTAATAGATAACGAGATATAGCTAAACTTTTACCTTGTGATATTTGTTCAGCTTTACCTAAACTTATAATATCTTTTTGTCTAATCTTAGGATCTAAATAAAACTCTGGTTCACCTTTAATAGATATATCATCTAAAGTTTTACCTTCAGGTAGTTCTTTTTTAATTTCACTTAAAGTTTTAGTAACCTTAGAATCACCACCTTCTATAACTCGTTTACCTAATTTAAGATGATTTAATCTAGTCATGTAACTACCCATTGTTTTACCTAATGTAATAGTACCAGCTCCTACTGCAGCCATCTTCCAAAATTGTTCATCTTCACCACTAGCAAGATAACCACCAGCCCCAAGTAAAGCTCCTACCATTGCAGGAGTTTCTGCTTTTTGTACAATATTACTTATATGATAAAAACGAGTATTAGCTTTTTGTACTAATTCATTATAGGCTTCTTTACTATAAGCACCTACTTCATCTTCAATACGTTGTCTGTATTTATTAAATTGATCTCTTTGTCTAAAAGTTCTAAACAATGCTTCTTCTTCTATCTCTGCTACACTTGCAGATTTAAATCTTTTATCATTTTTAATTCTAGCTGCATTCTTTTTGTAATCAAGAAAGTCATCATACTTTGAAAATTTAGATTTGAATTTATTTGTCCACATACTTTGTAGTTCATGATCTATAAGTTTAAATCTATCTGTTATTTTATTGTAATAAATACCAGGTTCTTCTGCATGTTTATATGTAAACTTTTTACCCCAATCTTTATTAGGAGTACCATCTTCATTAGTTAACATTTTTTTTATATAAGCATTAGCTTGTGTAGCTTCACCATAAATAACATCTGTATCTTTAATAGGTAAACCAGTTTGTCTAGATTCTATTTCTTTAAAATGTCTATCAATTATTACTTTCCAATCATCAGTAATATCATCTTGAGAATATCTTATTGCTGTAGGATCACCAGCATCAGCTTTTAATTTTTGTTCTTTAGCAAATTCTTCTGCAATTTCTCTACCGTTTCTACCAAACAAATTACCAAGTTTAGATGATTGAGTAGCTGTTAAAGCACCCATAGCAAATGCAGCACTACCACCTAATGCAGTTTCTGTAGCTAATCTCTTAGGATCAAGACTGCCATCTTCTGATAGTTGTTGAACGCTACTGTAGAGAGACATCATAGGAACAGATGCTACAGCTCTAGATGTACCTTTTACAGTTCTTGGTAAAGTTTTTGCAACTTTTTGTGCAGTCTTAGTAGCTTGTATACCTTTAGCAATCCAACCTTCCCAGAATAAAGGGAATACTAAATATGGATCTGCAACTACAGCATTAGCCATTTCACCAGCAAACATACCTGGATTAGCTTCTAATGCTTCTTTCATCATACCTATATTAAAAGGTTCTTCAGATAAAGTATAACCATATATACGTTCAACCTTTTTATATTGAGCATACTCATTAGTATCTTTTTTATCTTCATTGGCAGCTAACCAAGACACAGCTTCTTTAGCTTGATTTTGTTTACTAACACCTGTACCTATACCTTTATCACCAAGAGCTTGATAAGCAGCAATAGGTAAGCTTTCCATTTTCCAAAGATCTACTAATCCTTCTAAGCTAGTAAATCTTAAAGTCTCTAGAAACCCTGGTCCTTTAGGTTGTTCTATTGGTTTGTTTTCAATTTTCTTAAAATCTATTTGAGGTTGATTAGCAAGAGCTGAAAAATCTATAGTAGTATTATTATCAGTATTAATAGTAGGTTGATTTACTATTTTACTAAAGTCTATTTGTGCCATTATTTTGATTGATCAATAACATAACCAGCTATTCTAGCTTGTTCAGCAGCATCTATAATACTAATACCTTGAGCATTAGCTTGTGCTTGTAATGCACTTAAGTTAACACTTTTACCACCAGGTGTTGGTAGTGTTACAGTAGCATCAAACTCACCACCAAAACCATTAAATGGATTATCAAAGAATGCATCTTCTGTAAGTGCGCCAGCTTTATCAGCTATTCTTACAGCTTCCATAAATGCTTCTGATTCAGTTAATCTATTATTTACAGTTTGTAATTTTTTAGCATAATCTGTAAGAGTCATTATAGCAGTTCCTTGATCAGCACTTCTTAGATCATATTTACCTGAAGTTAAAAAACTTGTAGCTAAAGCTGTTAAATTTTTAGATGCTGGTTCTGGTTTACCTGCTTTATTAATTAAATCTATAATTTCAAACTCAGCTTTTTTAACAATTAGATTATTTTTATGTGCAGTCATTGCATCAAGTTTAGCTTTCTTTTTAACTTTCATACCTTCAAACAATACACTAGTAACATCACCACCATTCTTAGCTTCCATGTGCATAGCTAATGCAGTTTGAAATCCTGGTGTATCTAGTTTATCCATAAAGCCATTGATAGCTCCTGTAAGTTTATCTACTTTAGTATCATCTTTTGTAGTAAGAGCTGTTGTTAATGCTGTACTTGCACCAGTTATTTCACCACTACTATTAGTTAGTTTACTTGTTTCTCCTATAACTTGAGTAACATCAGATTGTTTAACTGTATTATTTATAGTTCCATTTGCAACATCATCATCAAATTTCTTTGTAGCTTTTACAACTAACTCATTATTAAATTGATCTATTGCACCTTTAGCTAAACCACGATCAACTTGACCTTCATTAAAACCTACTTCCATACCTTTAAAAGTATTTTTTCCTTGGTTATCAATAGTTTTAGTTATCCAATCTGTAAATTGATTAACATAACCACCTGTACCACTAAAACTTTTTGTTCCATCTTCTGTTTTTGCAGCACTAATATCAGTATTATATCCCATTGTAGTTATAGTAGTATCAAGATTTTTATATGGATTTTCACCACCAGTAAAATAAGATTGTACAGGACCTACTACATATTTATTAAACGCATTTGTTCCAGCATTAAGTACTTCAGCAGTATTACCAAGAACTACTGCAGCATCTTGTCCAAAAGGACTATTTATATTTTCAGATTCTAATAATGAATTTTGATTTACTGTAGTACCAGATGGTATAAACATTTTAGAATTTCTAAATGTATCTTCTGGTCCTCGTTGATCTGTTATATATTCAGGTTGTGCATTAAATGATTTTTCATTTAGTTTGTTTAATTCTATTCTACCTTTATTAGTTAAAGCATCACCATAAGCATTAGTAATTCTTTTTGGAACAAACGGTCTACCTATACCTGAAGGTAAGTTTCCGTCTTGTAAATATTTTCTATTAGCATTACTCTCTCTTTCTGCAAGTAAACCTGTTCCAAAAATTGGGTTAAAAATTCTACTATCTACCATAATAATCTCCTATAATAATCCTAATAATCCAGCGATACCACCAGCAGCAGTACCAAAGCCAGGCATTAATTGTGAACCTAGCATAGCTCCTGTCATACCTGATAGTAATGGACTAGCATCTGGTTGATAATTAGAACCTGCATAACCCATACCAGCAATAGGATTAACCATTTGCGAATAAGCAGCAAGTCTAGCGTAAGGACTTTGTTGTGAAAAATTGTATCTATTCATTTGATCTTGCATCTGTCTACCACCAAGTTCTTCATAAGCACCACCTACACCACCTAGTCCAGATATACCTCCAGCTATTCTTTGATCCATAGCTGATTGCATTCCTGGTAATCCAGCAGCACCAGACATTCTTCTACCAAATTGAGACTCTCTAGCTTGTTGTCCTCTAGCTATATCAGCTTGACTAGCTCTAGATTGTCTACCAAATTGTGATTCAAATCCTTGTTGTCTACGTGCAATGTTAGCTTGAGAAGCACGATTTAATCTAGCTTGTTGAGATTCACCAGCTTGTTGTTGTCTACCAATGTCAGTCATTTGTGATTGTTGAAATCTATTTAGATCTGCCTCATAAGAACCTAAAGCTCTTTGTCTTTCTGCTTCTGCAGCAGACTGTGCAATAGGTGCATAAGCTTGTGTAAATCCTCTACTTGCAGCTTGTTGTGCGCCTGGACTTCCTCCAGTTCTACCCATACCACCAAACTGTGATTGTATATTACCCATTACATCAGAAGCAATAGTTGATCTAACATCACTTAAATAATCTCCACCAGGTTGTAAAGCATTGTAAGCTGGTCCACCAGCGTAACCTGTTCTACCAGTATAAGAACTTCCAAAGCCTGTACCCATGTCATTAGTAAAAGCATTTCCCATTCCCATACCAAGATTAGCTCCACCATAAGCATTACCCATAGCTCCAGTAGCAGCATCACCATATGTGTTTGCTGCAGTATTATATAAGTTAGATCCACCCATTTGATCAAAGGCTTGAGCTTCAGTTAAGTTCAATGCTTGTTGAGTTTGTGGTGCAAAAGGTACAACAGTTGATGATGGGAAATATGATTTACCTACATCACTTGCATATATATTTTCTGCTTCACCCAGTATATCTGCTAAGTATGGTTCTGTTGGGCTATATGGAATTACTTCTCCAGATGTTTGGGTAGTACCGCCGCCTGATGACATATATTAATTCTCCAATTTCTTTTCTAATAAATAGTGTGTTATTTTATAATCTTGTTCTTTAAGTAGCTTAGACCATCCTGGTCTAGCATAAGTTTCAATATGGGTACAACCATGTTGTTTAGCCCAATCTTCAACGAGTGGCATTTTATCTTGCCATTGTTTTCTATTACGACCTGTTACAATAAATATATTTAAAGCTTTACTATTAGTTCTTTGTAATATCTTAGTAACACCGCAACCCTGAAATTTTTGTTTCTTATCTACATTCCATAAGACCCACAGTTGCATCTCATCTTTCATTAATGAATTATAGATATCATCTACAATAAAATGATTACCAGAATATTGTAATGCTTTTTCTATTGAGTCTTTAACAATAGGAAAAACTTCTGGTATATTATCTTTAGGTACGAATACAGGTGTTGTCATGTAATTTCTAAATAACTTATTATAACGTGTAGTCTATTTGCAGTTGCTGCGGTAGCTTTTATTATATCATTTTCAGTTAATACTAATGTAGCATTATGTCCACCCATACCTTGTATAGAAGCTTTAGCTCCAACAAATGCATCTTTTAAAAATTGAAAGGTATCATCACCATTAACTATTGTTAAGGAAATACTATCATTATTGTTACTATCTTCGCAAATAATAATAGACTTAATTATAATAGTAGAACCTTCAGCTACTGTAATTAAAGCTGTAGCATTAGTAGTAGTAAGATCTGTCTTTGCGTTCTTGTAAATATGAGCCATTATTTAACACTTTCTTTTATGTCAAAAACCATGCAGCTACTTCTTGGTTTTCTACATTATGATAAGATACTAATTGATTAACAACATCTTCTGTAACTAATTGAAATTCGTATTGAGATAATAATACACCTTCTAAAGTATATGCAGGATAGTTGTAAACATATTCTAAGTTTTGTTTACTAGCCATTAATAATTACCTCTTTGACTTTCACGATTTTTATCTGCATCAGTACTACCATAACCTTGTTTCATACCACCAGTACTTTTTTCTTTTTCTTTATCTTTACCTTTTTTCTTATCACTAAAGAAATCTTTTGCACCACTAACTATATCTGAAAGATTAAATTTATCTTTGTTTTCTTCAGCAGCTTTTTTTGCAGCTGTCATAGCATCATCTGCATAGTCTCTAGATAATCCAGAATAACCTGTTTGTAATTTAGCTGCTTCTGTTGCTGTTTTTACATCACCAGATTTTTCTGCGCCTTGCCTTATTCCCATAGCTATACCAGCTATTTGATTTGCAGCTCCAGTACCTAAACCTTTTGCAGTACGTGCGCTATTTTGATCTATAAGACCTTGTAAATTATTAAGTTGTGATGCTGAAGAAGTAAGTCCTTTAGACAATATACCTGCAGGTGTATAATTTAATAGATCACCATATGGAATACTACCATCTTCATTTAAATTTTCACCAACAAATCTATTACCTGCAAAATTATAATTATCAATATCCATACCTTGATCTCTTGCATCTCTACCACCACCACCTAAACGCTGTGCTTCTGTAGCTGTAGTAGATATTAATCCAGTTTCTGGATCTACAGGTAATACTCCAGCACTTCCTGGATCACCATAATCAATACTTGAATCATATGAACTAGAGCCTGTATTACTTCCAATAGATTCATTACTAGGTGTTTCAAATACAGGTATACCAGTGTTTGGATCTATTCTAAATCTATTTTGTCCTATTAAACCATCAGGAGTTTCAATATATTGTTGTTGCTCTGTAGGTATATTACCAAAGTAATTAGGGCTAACCATAGCACCAGAACTATTAGTAACATTACTACCTCTATCTTGTGCGTTTAATAAAGAATTAACTGCAGATGGATTAGTTCCTGCTAATCTTCCATAAGTTAAATTTCTATACTTTGATACTAATTCGTCAAACTGTGCCATTATCTATAACCTTCTTTGATTGCTTCTATATCTACACCTTGAGCATCTGACCAAGTAGTGCCTGCTGGTATAGTTAGATTAAATTTAAAATATCTTGCTGATTTATGAAATGGCATTGTGCCTGTACTATGTATAGAAGAAGAAGCTGTAGTAGAAACAGAATCAGAAACTTTGTTTCTAAAGCTTAATGTTCCAGTAGCATCATCAGTATCTACTATTGGTCTTACATGTGTAACTAAAGTTCTATTGTTTGGTGCTAGTTCTTGTTCTGCTGTGCTTATTTCTGCAGCTAAAGTAGGACCATTAAACGATCCTAATTTATGATCAGTACTAAATGCACCAACAGATCTAAGTCCTCCAATAAATACAGCACTATCAAATGATACTGTAATAGCATCTATATCATCTGTACCTGCAGCAGGATAGTCATCTAGTTCTTCTAAAGTAAATCCAGGTGATAGGTAATCAATAATAATTTCGTGATCTAATTCTACTATAGACCATCTATTACTTGCTATATGAAAAATTAATATCTTATCATTTTGTGTATTAGAATTATTGCCAGCAGCAGAAGGATAAGACCACATAACTAATTTGTTTTCATGATCGTAAGAAGCTCTTACTCGTTCTCTTAATGTAAATTTAAGATCATTATAAAAAAATCTATCTACTTTATTAGCACCTATAGGTTTAGAGCTAGAACCATCAGTAACATAAAAACCATCTTCAGATAAAAAATATACTAAACTTCCAACTTGTATAACATTCTTACCTTGTACTGCTCCTCTGTTTTCCTCAACTCTTCTAAAAGAAAATACTACATTACCACCACGATAATCCATTCTAGTAATGCGAGACTCTTGAAATATTAACCCAAACTGTCCACCAGTAATACCTGTAATTACTCCACCTTCAGGCATTGTTTCAGAGTCAGATTGATTAACACCAACTGTCCATGAGGTAGGACTATTAAAACTAGACCATTGTACTTTGTTTTGTAACGTAGCTTGAAACCCTGTTACAACAAAATTACCTACAACTGCAGCATGTCTAAACGCAGGAGGTGATCCTGCTAATGCAGCAAAGTCTGTTGAGCTATCTAGTGTCCATGCTTGTGGTGCATCGTCACCATTAAAAGCAATAACTACTTCTCCAAATCTAATAAAATCCCAGTATGATTCAGCAGGAAAACTAAAAGTAGTACCACCGCTTTCATCAACAAAAGCATTAGATGTTAATTTATATAACTTAGTAGCATCGCCAGCAAATATACTTACTACACCACCATCAGACTTAAAGGCTTTACCACCTTGCGCTCTGGCTGTTGTAGCATTACTAGATGTAGCAGCTATGTTATTAAATGGTCTATAACTATTTATCGCAGGAAATACATTCTTAGCTTCTGTAGAGCCAGGGTTTGCATGGTTTGGTAAATCTGGTAACCATTCTCCAAAAGGTAATTGCATTATTTTACGTTATCTAAATGGTTAATATTAATACCTGATCTTTGTATTAAAGGAGATCCATTGTATTTATCTAGATCATCAGCATCTTCAGCTTGTTTAATTGCAGCTTCATACTGTCCTTTAAATTGTACAACAGTTGCTTGATCCATTCCACGAATAAATGTAGATGCATAATATAATGCACCAAATAAATATATATCAGGAAACTTATCAAGAATAGTATTGGTAGCAGTTGTACTACTAATACTTTCAAAAGCTTTATAGAAAACTAATCTAGCAGTATAAGTAGAATCAGGTGCAGGACTAAATCTAAAGTTAGTACCTTCAATAGAGAAAGCTCTAGGTATTCCTGAGTTAGAAAAATCTTGTGTATCAGCTTGATGAAAAGGAGTCATTAAAGATAATACTCTGTCAGGAGTAGAACTTGTTATAATAAAACTTCTTATCTGTAAGAATCCAGCAGGTAATGCTTCAGTTGCTGAGTCTATAGTAAATGAAGTATCAACAACTTCCATAGCTCTTATTCTTAATCTACGATTAAAGTCAGCTTCAGTAAGATCTATAAAGTCATCTATCTCTGTAGTTAAATCATCTCGTGCTAAGAAATTAGCAATAGCTGTTTTTAAATTTGCGTAATTATTTAAAGCCATTATAACCTTTTACTTCCTGTTCTAAAGTTTTCAAACTCATTGCTGTTAACCATACCTTTGATCATAGATTGTTGTTCAGATCTATGTAAGCTATAGTAATTAGAATGACCAAAAATTTCTTTAGTTTTTATTTGTAATGCTATTAAAGGTATTTGAGCTATACGTTGGAACTCACCCTTTTGTGAATCTATATGATTCCTAGATATTTTATTATCATTTAAAATATGCGAAGTATCCTGTTGTTTCTTTACTACAATTTTACTTGTAGCTTTGTCAATATGGATATCTTGATTAGGATTATATATATCAGCCATGTTATAGCTCCGTTGGATCTACACCATAAGCATCAACTAGTATTCTCCAACCATAAGTATCAGACATAAACACAAGTCCAATACCTGTATTCTCTGTAGTAATAGTTAAGTCAGCAGTTGCTCCTTGTATCTTCTTACCATTTCTAGCTACTGTTAAGTTAGCATTATCAAAGTTGGCAGCACTATCTAATATATGAATCTCATCTCCAACAGCAGGTGCTGAAGGTAATGTAATTGTAAATGCACCACTTGTTGCAGTATCAGCCAATAGTCTGTCTCCAGCTACTGATGTATAGTTTGCAGTTTTAGCTGTCCATCTTTTTAATGAGCCATTAATAGCTTGAGCTACAGTTAATGTACTAGCCATATCTACTGCACCGTCTATATCAACTACATCTAAATTAGTTGTACCATCTACATCTAACTCACCATTGAAGTCAGCATTACCAGCAAGTGTTAAAGTAGTAGCCATGTCAACAGCTCCATCAATATCTACTACATCTAAGTTAGTAATACCATCGATGTCAGCGTTACCAGATATGTCTAAAGTTACAGCATCTACTTCACCAGTAACAGTAATTGAATCTACAAATGTATCTTTAAAGCGTAAAGAGGTTGTACCTAAATCTACATCTGAATCTGTTTCTGGTGCTAATAC
>ENA-ORXF01001639-ORXF01001639.1-marine-metagenome-genome-assembly--contig:-NODE-1639-length-14205-cov-10.015572_pt1 | contig 14205 bp, 17 predicted proteins | sample MGYA00237864_ERZ511476 | MGnify/ENA primary metagenome ERZ511476 (study PRJEB26306, sample SAMN06343908) | marine metagenome | isolation source: coastal waters | place: Atlantic Ocean: West Antarctic... | reverse complement strand
GCGCAGGCCGATGAAGCGCGCGCCGCCCGCGGCGCGCGCTCCGAGGCCGCAGCGGCCGCGGCGGCCGCCCGCGCCGCGCGCACCGTGATCAGCGAAAGCGAGGAGGACGCCGAGAGCGTCGAGAGCACCGGCAGCGCCGACGAATACAGCGACGGCAGCGAGGAGAGCTCCGAGGACGGCAGCTACGAGTCCTCCTTCGTGTCGAAGTCGGACGACTCTGGCGAGGACTCCGACGAGGAGGCGCCGTGGAACCCGTCCGCCTCGCACATCGCGCGGGCCCGTGTTGAGGCGCGCGCCGTGCTTGCGGCGAAGCTCCCGGTCGCGCCGGCGGCCGTGGACGTGTGGACCGCGCTGCCGGCCGGCGTCGACGCGGTGCAGGACGTGTTCGCCACGGACGCAGGCGCAGGCGCTAAGCGGCCCCGCGCCGACGAGCCCTCCGGCTCCGGCGAAGCGAGCCCGAAACGCACGGTTGCGCCCCTCACCGCCGCCAACCTCGACACGCACGCGCGCGGGCTCTAGGCGCGCGCGTTTGTGTTTGTGTTTGTGTTTGTGTTTGTGCTGCTCGCCCGGATTTGTACCGCGGCGCGCGGACGAACCGGGCAACGGACCGAACCAATCGACCAGACATGGAGAACACCTGGCGCGCAATCGTCGACGTCGGCTGCTCCGAGCGCGCGTGCGTGTACTGCGGTCAGGCCGGCGACGTCGGCGGGCGGCTCGTCGAGGTGGCGGCGGTGCGCGCGCTGCTGCGCTCGCAGCACGGCATGGCGGGCGAGGAGCTGCACAGCACGTACGCGAATCTGTGCATGTGTGCCACGGCGTACACGGACGTCGCGGAGGCGGCGGCCGACGTCGACGCCGTCGCGCCGCTCGCGTACGACCACTTTGGCGCCTGCTCGTGCTGCGCCCACTGGATCAAGCGGCGCGCCGGCCGCCCGCACTTCATGTTCCCGCTGCAGGCGCTGAAGCTGCACCTGCTGTGTCTGCCCGTGGTCGCCGGCAAGACCATGGACGCCCGCGTCGCGCAGCGCCTGAGCGCGGCGCTCGCCTGCGACTCGAACTTCTTCCGCGCCGCCTTCTCGTCGGCCGAGCTCGCGGTGTGCGCGCAGATCGCCGAGGCGCCGCTCTCCAGCGTGACGTCGATTGTGGCGCTCTTCGTGCACGAGCAGAACGCGCGCTCGCCGTTCCTGCGCTGCGCCAAGCTCTGCGAGATCGTGCGCGGCGCGACGTCGGCGCGCACCTCTGGCGCCCGGTTTTGAACGGTAGCACTCTGAATCATAATAAATATATTACTGCATGTTTACGCAGCGCCCCTGCACGGCGCGGGTCCGTGCGCGTGTTCAAGTGTCGGCTGCTCGCGTATTTAAGTGGTGTCCCCGGGACCGGTAATGTCCAACGCGTACACCGTTCCGTTCGGACCGCCCGCGCCGGGTGTCGCCGAGCTTGGCACTGCTTTCTTGCCGAAACAATTTGTTCGGGCGATGCACTCAATTCCAAACGCCGACAAGTCGAGATGTCACAATATGAGCGAGCTGCTGCTCGGCTGTCCGGTTCATACCTACGCAGATAGTACGCCGGGACAACAGGTTGTGATACGCGGTACGATAACAGGAGAAGTGCGACCAGAGGTTAATACAATCACAAAGAAGAAAGACTATGCGCGACTTCTAGTGGACGTGCGCGTTGACTGTATTCTCAACCAGCTGAACGACCAAAACGAGATAAATTATTACCAAAACAGGGGAGTGGAATGCATCACGGACAGACACACGAACAAAAATTTTCGTAAAACATACAGCTCCAAAGGCATCGCCACAATGTCCTGTTATTTGACCAATCCAGATATAAAAAAAATGTATCTACTCCAGCTTCCGTCTACATTCAAACCCGCTTCTGTGGTAGGGGCGACCAAGAAGACGGGATATAAATCTGAAGGTATAGATATAACTGGATTCGGCAAGACGTTAAAAGATTGCAGCGTAATTGCACCGGACAGCGAATATTCAATACAACCAATACAATCCACTCAATTCAGACACAACAGCGGCTATATCTGACAAACCCTTCAGGGCTTTATATACGTGTTCACATATTTTATTTGTCGAATTCGTGAACAATCAATAAACAATCGGTGCCTTGTTAGTCATGTTTCCCCCCACGCGCGGTAGGCTGCGCCCTGCAAGCGTTCACACCGGCGTGTCCACGGCCAACACCCCCGCATGCGGCGCGAGCACCGCGACCGCGGGCGGCACAAACGGCGCGGCCGCCGTGGGCACCACAAACGGCGCACACACCGCGGCCGCGGGCAGCACAAACGGCGCGGTCGCCGTGGGCACCACAAACGGCGCGTACACCGCGGACGCCGCCTGGTCGAGTGCGAGGAAAGCGGCCTCGGTGCCGACGAGGCCGGTCGCCATGCCCATGTCGACAGAGACAGCGGTGAACGGTGTCGCCGCTGCTGCGTCAAGTGAGAGGAAAGCGGCCTCGGTGCTGCCGAGGCCGGTCGCCATGCTCAGGTCGACTGAGATAGCGGTGAACGGCGGACTGTCTTCGTACGGCGACGCCCATGCCCCGGCCCCAGTGGCGTGCGACTGGAGAACGGCCTCGGCAGCCGCGGCTGGTGGCTGCTCGGCCTCGACAGGCAGCGCCGCGGGAACAGACACCGCCTCTCGCCGCGGCATGCGCGGCTCCGGGGCCGCCGCCGCAGTATCAACAACCTCGGCAGCGTCAACAACGGCCGTCGGCTCTGGGGTCGCCGTCGCAGTGTCAACAACCCCGGCAACGGCCGTCGGCTCTGGGGTCGCCGTCGCAGTATCAACAACCCCTGCAACGGCTGTCGGCTCTGGGGTCGCCGTCGCAGTGTCAACAACCCCGGCAACGGCCATCGGCTCTGGGGTCGCCGTCGCAGTATCAACAACCCCGGCAATGGCCGTCGGCTCTGGGGCCGCCGTCGCAGTATCAACAACCCCGGCAATGGCCATCGGCTCCAGGGCCGCAGTCGCAGTATCAACAGCCTCGGCAGCGTCAACAACGGCCCTCGGTTCTGGGACCGCGGTCGCAGTATCAACAACCCCGACAATGGCCGTCGGTTCTGGGGCCGCAGTTGTAGTCTCAACAGCCTTGACAGCATCAACAACGGCCCTCGGCTCTGGGCCTGCTGTCACAGAATCAACAGCCTTGGCAGTGTCGACAACGGCCGTCGGCTCTGGGCCCGCTGTCACAGAATCAACAGCCTTGGCAGTGTCGACAACGGCCGTCGGCTCTGGGCCCGCCGTCGCAGAATCAACAGCCTTGGCAACGTCGACAACGGCCGTGGGCTCTGGGCCCGCCGTCGTCCCAGTAGTTGTCATACCAACAAGCACGTGAGTCGCCTCTGGGCTCTCCGGTGCAATATCAATAACTGTATGAACACACAGACCCTCTGTTGCAACACCAAGCACCGCCGGCTCCACCGCCGCCGGCTCCATTGGCATCATCTGCACTGCCGTCGGCTCCACTGGCGCCGGCACAGCAGGCGCCGGCTCTACTGCAGTCGGCGCCGGCTCCACTGGTGGCGGCTCTACTGCGGTCGGCTCCGCCGCCGCCGGCCCCACTGCAGTCGGCTCTACTGGTGGCGGCTCTACTGCGGTCGGCTCCGCCGCCGCCGGCTCTACTGCGGTCGGCTCCACTGGCGCCGGCGCCACGGGCACCGGCGCCGGCGCCGGCGCCGGAAACGCATCCGGTTCCATTGGTGTCGGAGCGGCTGTCGGCGCCGCCGCGAGCGCCGTCGGCAGGTGCGTGAAAGAGACCGCGACCGCAGGGTCGCCGCCGCACCGGCGCAGCGTGCTCAAGGGCACCAAGTGGCGCACTTTCGGCACCAGCGTCTGCTCGTACATCGCGCCGGGCGTGCTGCCACGTATGCAGTCCACGGCGACGTTCTGCCCGGTCAGGCTGTACACGTAGCCGGTCAGACGATGCTCGCCGTCGGCCATTTGCAGCGCGAACCAGACACGGTGCTTCGAGGCGATGCGCCAGTCGAGTTCACTCGCGTGGTATGTCCCCGTTACGTGGCGAAGCATGTTGATGGCTTCTTGCATGCCGCCAGTCACTGGGTATGGGTTGCGCTCTGTCGCGATCGCGGTCGCCGCGAGCTGCGCGGGCTCTGAAGTCCCAGTGGACATTGCGCCTGCAACACGGCTCTTTAATGGCGCTCGCATCTCCCGCGGTGATTCTCTGTGCCGGCACGAGAAGAAAGAGCGACTCTTCGCGCGACGAACACAGCATCGCACCCAACACAGAACGTGTTCCGCCGGTTGTGGTCACGTGACAGTCGCCGTCAGCGCGCGAACTCGGTAGGAGACAAAAAAATACATGGCTCCTGCTACGCGCCCACTCCGGCCACACCGCAACGATGACGATCAAGGCCGACTGGATCAAGATCCTGAAGCGCGCCAACACCGATGCCTTTACCACTCGAATCCCCTCGCGCCCCTACGTGGCGTTCATCGACGGGCAAATTAAATTGATGTGTGGTGCCCACGTTGCCACCTGGCTCCAGTTCTTCACGGCGCAGTTCGTGGGCACGATCGACCAGGGCTTCGCCGCCGGCGCGGAAGTCGTGGTGCTCGGCTTCGACGACTACGCCTTCGTGCCCAGCGCCAAAAACATGACACAGATCAAACGAATCAAAACCGCACCGCCCGTGGAGTTCGGCGAGCACGAGGAACTCCCGCAAGACTTCCCAGACAATTGGATGGATTCGATTAAGAACCGCGCGTTCAAAGCCAAAGTCATCACATTTGTTGTATGCAACGTTCGCCGCCATTACGCCCGCGAGACCGCGCGCACCGTGATCATCGACTGGCGCGGGCCGCCCGAGGTCATTGGTAGGACAATCGCGCTGCCCGCGATGTTCGCGGGCGAGGCGGCGGCGGCCGAGGCGGCGGCTCAGGCGGCGGCCAAGATGGCGTGGGAGGCGAAGGCGGAGAAGAGGGCCGCCAAGGCCGCCAGGAGAGCCGCCAAGGCCGCCAAGGCTGCCGCCGGTGCCGCCGCGCCGGCCACGGACTACATCGACCTCACCGCGGGCACAGAGAGCGCCGGCCCGACGCTCAACGAGCTCAACAAGTCGAGGCAAGTTCATCCAAACCTCCAGCCGGCGCTGCACTGGATTCAGCAGGCGCGACGAACAGCATCGGATGGCGCGGCGATGGACTGCGTGCCTGCCGCCATACAAGAGGCGCCGCCGGCCGTCGACGCGGCGCCGGCCTCCGCGCCTCTGCGTCGCGGCGAGTGCGATACCAAGGCGTTTTCCTGGCTCGAACTCGGGCCCATGCTGCTCATCTCGACCGATGGCGATTACATCCCGATTGCCCTTGCGCAGATCGAGAGGCAGGGAACTACGCACGAGGTATATCTGCATCGGATGGTTTGCCGCTCAGACGGCCCCGGGAAACGCAAGCCCGACGGCCGCCCGAAGCGTGAATACGAGTATGCAAATTTAAACAAACTCCTATCGTTTATTCGCGCCGAATTCCCGAAATCGAAAACGCCAGCGCGTACGTTTGCAGCGATGGTAAGTTTCTGCTCCATGTCTCTCTCGCTCTCCAAGCGCGTGCCGGCACTCTGTGCAATGTGTACTCACAACTCTCTCTGCGCCAGGTCGCCCTCACGGGGTGTGATTTCACTCAAAACCTGCCGGCCGCGAGCCCGAACAAACTATGGGCACAGCGCTCGCTCGTGCGCAAGACCGACGTAGCCGACGCCGCCGGCATGCAGGCGTTCGTCGTCCGTGTTTACAACGACATGTACGCGAAAAAAATAAGAACGATGACGCGCGAGCTCCGAGACGAGCTTTCCGAGGCGGACGGCGAGCGCCTCTACGGTGTGCTCAGTACATCCATGAAGAACTGCGTCGGCATTGCGGCGCGAACGCGGGATGGGTTTTTTACGCCCGAGAGGATGCGCGCACACGTCCGTAATAGCCTGTGGACGCTTAGTTACTGGACAGAACTGGACAAGTGTCCGGACCCTCTCGTAGGCGACCACGGCTTCGAGCGCCGTGGCAAGTTTGTGGCGTTCGTAGGCACTCCAGAGGCGGAGGCAGCGCTGGAAACCGCTGCGATCGATGCCCCGGATGCAGACGAAATGGAATTGGAAGATTAGTGTGAAGCCCGCCGCGATCGAGGCCCCCGGAGACAGACGAAATGGAATTGGAAGATTAGTGTGAAGGCCGCCGCGATCGAGACCCCAGAGGCAGACGAAATGGAATTGGAAGATTAATGTGAAGGTCGCCGCGAGCCCGCTGCCGGCGGAGAGTTTCGTTGTGTGTTGGACGATTGACAATACTGGCTCTATAATTAAAATTAAAAATATTTTAATAGACTAAGAAAGGATTAAAACATTTTTGTTTGAAGCGCTCGTAGGCGGATAAACCCGTGAAACCGTTTGTCATGATTTCGCGCGATAGATGGCAATCTCTTTGGTATCCAGAGTCGCGAGGACACATGTCAATATACACTTGATACTTTGACGCATACGTGTCAAGCGTATCAGCGTATAGCGATTCACGACTGGTATCACCGAAATGGTGTCGTATTTCAGACGACATTTCTATAAGCAATCTTGTGAGATAATTGAATTCGTATGGCATACCATGATTTTTAACGCTGTATTCAGAGAGCTTGTGTTGTAGTCTAGCGACTTTAGCGAATATTCCACCCTCAAAAAAGCCCCATCCGAAAATTTTATATATGTTTTCAGTGGCGGCTTGTAACGGATAGAGCTCGCTACGGAAAAATCCACGACACTCTGTGAAGGACGACATGTACTTGTATATACTGTCTCTTATATACAGCATTTCTCCATACTGAGTTGGCAGCAGGAGGCTACCACGCTCATCCGCGCGTTGTACGAGGCGCTCGTTTTGCGTCGCCGTGCGTCAGCCAGCACTGGTGAAGCTCGTTTTGCGTCTACGCGCGTCCGCGGGCACCGGTGAGCGCGGAACGCGAAGCGGGCACGCCGCCGAGCGAGACGCGAGCCTAATCGGCGCCTGCGGCATATTAAAGGCGTGTGACCCATATGCAACTATGGGCCATAAAACGCGCTACAGTGAAATCGTTTTAGTTGGCCTGGTCGCTACGCTAGCCAGCTACAACTACACGATTACGATCGATAATTTCGCGCTGCCCCACAAGGTTGCAATGTACTCGGTGAAGCCAGTGCTCCAGCATGACAGTGCATTCGACGTCTTCGACGTCGCGCACTCGGCAGCAAAAACACACCACTTCCATGATGTAATATTCGATGCCGCGTTCGTGCCGGTATCGCGCTCCGGCGACTTTGATTTCCACTACATGACAGCCATCCAGATAGCAAAATTTTCGATCGGATGCTACTCGAACAACAGTCTAACCGACACGGTGCGTTCCGTCCACTGTACGTGCGTGCGCGTGCGCCTTGTCTGGGACTGACTGGCAACGATCCACACTCACAGGGCCTCAACTCCTGGAAGCGGAACGTCGTGGACATCTGGACGACGCACAACGCCGCGGCCAAAGCCAACGGCACGCTCCTCCTCGACAAGTGGCAGGTTATACACATAAAATGTTTGCACCCTGCATGCGCGTGCACTGCGCACGCACCGCCGGCCGCACACTGACGCCTTGCACGCAGGCCGCCGGACCCTCCCTAAGCACCGGCCGACAGGGCGTCTGCGAGTGCATCGACGACGCGATCGACGCCACCACCACGGCGGGGTCCTCACTGCCCGCCACCTACACCACAAAAGGAAATCTATACGGACTCACGATCAAGCCCAACACTGTGGGCGTCGAGGGAAACGGCCAGCACTACGCGCGCATCGTGGGGTTCTGCCAAACCAGCGCCATTCCAATGCACGTTATACAATACGAAGGAACGGTCGGCGTACCGGCGTTGCTTCTAGCGGCACAGCTGTGCATCTTGCTCGGCCTCGTGCACTTGTGGGATCTCTACTTGAATCGTATTTCCGTGCAGTCGGTCGACCGCGGCGACTTCAAAAGCTCGGGCAACAAGAGTCGTAGGATGCTTAAGATATTTCTCAGTTTTTTGGTGTTTATTATGTACATGGTCCGCCAGAGCTACGACACCAATCACTTCGACGATGCCGACCCCAAGCAGCCGGGGTATCGAAGGTGTGTGTTTGCTCTCTGTTCTTGCTCGCCCGTGCGCGTTCCCGCGGTAAACTGACTCGAACATGCACACGCAGCGTCGGCCACACTCGCGCGAAGTACACCGCCACAAATTTCGTCGTCGTCGGCAGCCTCTTCGTCGTGCTGCTCGTTGAACTTATTTACGAGTATGTCGCCTCGCACTGTAGCGGCGAGCACACGCGCGTGCGCTACCACAAGAACAGCACGATGGCACGCGTGGTCGAGCGCGTCGGTGCGGACGTGCCGACGATCGTCGGCTTCGGGCTGATGGGGCTCGCGGTGCTGCTGCAGGCCGACGTCACGAACTCGACGAGCGTGCTCGGCGGCGTGTTCATCCTCTTCACCGCTGGCCTCGTTCAGCACGTCTCGAACGTCGTCAAGATCCTCTACGAGTCGCTTTGCGCGCGGCTCTCGAGCGAGGTCGTCGTCGGGCTCGCGCTGCACGACGAGACCGCGCCCACCACTGACAACGACGAGGTGAAGCGCATCCTGAGCGGCGCGATTACCGACGGGGCCAGCGGCAGCGTCGCGGCCAACAAGGGAAACGGCAGGATCCGCGAGGTGCTGCAGTTTTTCGGCTGGACGCGGCTGTACCTTTTCATCGCTGTGGTCCTGCTCGGCGTGAGCTTCTTCACGTTCGCCAAGGACTCGAGCATCACGCACATGCTCAAGGGCATGCTCGACGGGCAGCTGCTCTACTTCACCTTCGCGTTCGTCTTCGCGCACGTCGGCTTCGACGCGCTGTACGAGCTCATGCCCATGTCGTTCGACCCTCAGCACAGCGAGAAGCTCAAGATATATTTCGTGTGCGTATACCTCATCGTATTCAACTTCAACCAGATCCTCCACGTGCGCAGCGCGGTCTTTCGCGGCGAGGTGGTGTAGCTTGCGGACCCGCAGACGGTGTCGGCCGCGATATAAACGGGCGGCCGCGTCCCGCCGAATGCACCGACCGCAGCGCTGGCGCGCCGCTCTCGCCCACGGTCTGGTTCGGGCGCTGCGGGCGCTGCAGTCCGCGCCGTCGCCGAGACTGTCACCGCCGACGCCGAGGCCGTCGCCGCCGCCGCCAACCGCCGGTCAACCGTTCTGGTGTAACTGCCCAACCGCCGCTGCCCGATTTTTTTCCGCGCTCTGGAAGCACGTGGGGCCTGCTGGTCGGCGCCTGCCGCTCCACCGAGCACAGATGTCTTCCGCTCCCGAGACCGCCCCCGAACACACCGCCCCCGAGACCGCCCCCGAGGCCGGCGAACCCCCCAAGAAGAAGCGCCGCGAGGCCTCGAACAAGCCCCGCGCGCCCGCGCGCCCCTACAGGCGCATCGAGCCCGAGGTGCTCGAGTCGAGGATCCGCGACCTGAACAAGCGGCTCGCAGTGTTGCGCTCGAAGGTCGTGCTGCTCGAGGACCGCCTCGAGAGCCACACCAACGAGAACGAGATGCGTAAGACCGAGGCGGCGGCATAGCTGCACACGTGCACGCCCTCCGGGCCCGCTTGTTCGCGGTTCGTTCAATAAATATTCATACCTGTACCCGGCGTCGTTGTTTCCTGGTGATGCTGGGATTGTTGATGCTGGGATGGTTGGTGACCGTGACACGTTTGGCGACTTGCATTTAAACCCCCCCAAACGATGGAGCTCGGGGTTGTGTGCAGACTGACCGGGCGCAGCGGCCCGCACAGTAGCGGCAACCAGACGTGGGTGTACGCGAGGAAATCGCAGGACGGCACCACGGAGGTCTTCACGTACACGCGCGACACGCGCGTAGAGGTCCCGCTCTTCGCGATCGAGGTCGGCGGCGACGTTTGCGAGCCGTACGTGGTGACGCAGACAGTCGGCGCGAGGCGTGTGGACAGCAAGGAGTGCCCCGAATTCTGGTGCTGCGTGCCGGCGTGCGCCATGCCGGACGGCTGCTAGAGCCGCGCAGGCCGCTGCCGCTCCGTAGACTGCGCCGAGCGCTTGTATCCGATAACAATAACGCTCGAGTAACCATTGCGCAATGTGCACCGTAGCGCCCCATGCTAGCGAAACCGAAGTGTCTCAGCATATACGCGAAACCGATATATATATAAGACGAACACGTCAGACGCAACCGACGCCTCATGTCTGATATGCAGACCATTTGCGACGCGCTCCGTGTGGAGATGCCCGCCGGCGAGCTCGACGTCGCGGGCCTGGCGTTTGCGGCACACTTGGCCGTGCTGGACGGCATGGCGCGCTGTCCTGTGACCTTTGAGGAATTCCAGGACCCTGTGACCGACTTACACGGCTACCCGGTCGAACGCGCAGCCGCCGAGGCCTGGTTCGCCGAAGGGAACACCACGTCGGTCGTGAGCGGGGCCGAGCTGACGGACCTCTCGCTCACGCCCTCGCCGATGTGTCGCGTGGTGCGGGCACTGTTCGTGGAGGCCGGCACTCTACTGGCAGCGCCGGTGCATGTCGATGCGACAGAGACATTGTATGCGAGGCACCTTGTCGCCTTGAGCCAGGCTTTGACGTGCCCTATCACGCTGGAAGTCCTGGAGCGTCCACACGTGACCGCCGACGGTCATACGTACGAGCTCGAGGCGATTTTGAGGTGGTTCGAGGAAGGAAACGACACGTCGCCCGTGACGGGTCTCGACCTGCCGAGGGTCTTGAACTGTCACTGGCTGGCCGAGAAGTTGCTGAAGATCCTCGGCGATGCCGAGAAGGAGCTCGAGTGCCTGCGGCTGACGTAGAGACGCGAGTTATTACGTGTGGCTAATACACTGTATCCCACACACAACCAGCCCCACTCGCGTGTATCCTCGCGCATGCACCAGATAAAAGAGCGCCGGAATATCTTGCACATGTCCAACCCGTATATAGTACCGTTCCACACTGACTCGATGTCCGGCGCCATTGGGGATATCGCGCACAGCGCGGCCAAGGCCGCCTCAGGCGCCGTGCACGGCGCGGCGTCCGCCGCCTCGAGCGTAGCACACGGCGCGGCCAACGCCGCCTCGAGCGCCGTGCACGGCGTACAGAATGCCGGTAGCAGTGGTTACCACTACGTCAAGGGAGACACTGCAAAAAATACGGCCGCCGCCGCCGCCGAGGCCCCCGCGGGAGCCCCCGCCGCCGCCCCCGCGGGAGCCGTCCCCGCCGCCGCCGCCCCCGCGGGAGCCGTCCCCGCCGCCGCTGCCGAGGCCCCCGCGGCCGTCGCAGACGCGCCTGCCTAAAGCGTTGTGTTGAACGGGCCTGCCCGCAGCTGCGTTCTCGGCGTGAGGAAGTGCGCGGCCAGGAGTGCACACGACAGCACGAACGTGAGCGTGCCGACCAGCGCTGCCACCCGCCGTCCGCGGGCAAGCGGCGCGTCTTTCCTCGCGTCGTTCTCGCGCCCGACGGCGCTTTCCTCCCGCCCGTAGCGCGCGTCTTGCGCGCGGAGCAGGACGCCGTCGTAATGCAGCCACGCCAGGCCGGCCGAGTACGCACACACGAGCGCCGACCACCACAGACATAGTAGCAGCATGCGCAAACGCCAGCCGCTCTCTTTTATTCCGGGCCGCTGTGCGCCTACGCTTGCGCTTCGCGTCCTCCGATACAAGTAGACTGTTGGTGCAAGTTTATTCGATAAATCACATCTGCGTAAAGTCTATCCATATATTCCTAAATGTGTCGTACGAATCGCTATGTTTTCTGTATTTGTCAAACTTTGCCAAAGCCGCTACATTCGTGCAGCGGGAGAGTCCAATGTCGGGCGGCACTTCGCCGAACAAGCCGTGCACGAGCATGATTTCCAGGTCGTCTCGCGTATCGTCCCACGTTCCGACGAGCCGCAGCAAGTATGTTAACGTGTCGGTGTACCCCCGTTGGAGCGGTGTCCACAGCGCCATGGCTCTCACGAGTCTGCGCAATGGCGCTGTCTTGTACAGCACAAACGTCTCGGTCGCTTCGCGGCGCGCGTTCAAGCCCGGCACTATCATATACCCGAAGCGCGTTTCCCGCAAATTTCGGGGCCCGGCGAGGGGGTGGGGGGGGGTGAACACGTCCAACCCGAGAGCATGCACAACCCTATCCAACTGTTCTAACTCCCACTCGTTGGAAAACACTAGGGCTTGGAATTTCTTTTCGAAATCGACGAAGTTTAATGGTTCGTCAATCCCACGGTGTGTGCCCTTACCCGCGCTGTCGCTTCCGAGTGACAGGAGTTGTATTATCGCGTCTGTGTGTGGACTGTTTTTCAGTCGATCGAACGTGAAAACGCAACGGAAGTCGTCCTGTAAGAAGTTGAAAATCTGCATTCCCAGGTTCGGGTGGCCCTTAGAAAGCTCCCGGAACATTCTTCCGTCCTCGCGGTTCATTCTTGCGTGTACATGTCTCAAGTAAGTCTGTCCGTCCGAGTCGTGGTGGCCATCGGGAAGACATCCAGTGTTTAGGATGTATGGATTTGACATCTCTGTCCCAGACACCGGTGCTTTATAATTGCTTCCCTTGTTGCGTTGCCCCAATACAGCACGACTTGGTGTGCTGCACAGTGTCCGAGTCGTACGCGGTTCGGTCGTGGGGGTCTTTCAATTGAATATCCTGATAGCCGAGGTACTGACAGCACGACACATTGGGCACTTCATGGTAGTGTCCATGATCAAGCGGGCGCAAGGTCCGCACACGCACTGGTGCCCGCACGGCACGAAGGATATGAACGCGTCGTTCCCCATGCACACGCAGCACCCTCTGGCCGTCGGCGCTGAGTGGGCCGGCGGCGCTGAGTGGGCCGGCGGCGCTGAGTGGGCCGGCGGCGCTGAGTGGGCCGGCGGCGCTGAGTGGGCCGACGTGGCTGCTTTGTGACGCATCCATGCATCGTATTCAATTTCCTCTAGAACGGCGTCGTCTGCTTTCTCGAAGCACTGCCTGAGCGACTCCACGTCGCCATTGTCAAAGCGATATTTTCTCATGCCGCGGCGGTACGCGAGGGCCGGGCAGCCATGGAATCCAGCCTCTGCACGCTCGTCGCGCACACTCTCTTGCTGCACGCGCTTAGCTTCGTTCGCATCGTCAATGGGCTTGCGGGCGGCCTGGCGGACGAGTAATTCCTTGTGTTCGTGCAATCTTTTGAGATCGTATTCCTGCACCTCCCGGGCGCGAGCAGCAATACGCTCCTTGATTTCCGCTGCGTCCCTCCTGTCCATATTTGCCCTGTACTCTTGGTCTCGCGTCTTCTGTTTTTCGGCCTCCGTTTTCACGAACTGCCTCTCCTTCTCGATCGCGTTCGCAATTTCCAGCCTCCTCGCCATCTGCCTCTCAAACTCCAGCCGCTCCTGTCGGTCGTCGACGTCGGCACGCGCTCGCTTCATGTCCTTGCTGCACGACATTGTTCACGCACTCGATTCTCTTATATATGCACGCGAATAAACGACGTAAGGATTCGGATGAGCGGTCCCCATGCCCGCGTTCGCGGAGCCGAAAAGGCCGTTTCCAATTTCCATCAAAAATCGATTGTTAATTTCCCGGGAAAATCCAAAATCGAAGAACTTGAAGTTTTTATATAAAAGACATATAGGCCGTCTGATAGGATATATGGACAGCGGTACACAATAGCAGCACCGGTCTTAAAATAGTTGTGAAATGGGTATAATATAATAAACACTTTAGCGACGTTGGTCTGTCTCACCACGCAGGCGTTCAGGATGCCCTTCTCGATCGCGTTCACAATGTCCCGCCTCCTCGCCACCGTCCTCTATACCGTCCACGCGCTTGTTTCTCCCACATACGCATGCGAGCGCCGACACGACCGCTGCGCACTCGTCTCAGAGCGAGAGACGGCGACGACGTACGGATTCGGACGAGTGCTCCTCGTGCCCGCGTTCGCGGCTACCGTGTCTGCGGCGACGACGTACGGATTCGGGCGAGCGCCCCTCATGCTCGCGTTTGCGGCTACCGTGTCTGCGCCGACGACCTGCGATTTCTTCTTCGCGGGCTTCAGCATCGGCAGCGGTGGCACCATTCCCGGCGGCGGCGCGGGCGGCGGCGCGGGCGTCGGTGCGGGCCCAGGAGGCGCCACCGACACGAGCGGCGCGACTACGG
>ENA-ORXF01001636-ORXF01001636.1-marine-metagenome-genome-assembly--contig:-NODE-1636-length-14213-cov-4.310272_pt1 | contig 14213 bp, 14 predicted proteins | sample MGYA00237864_ERZ511476 | MGnify/ENA primary metagenome ERZ511476 (study PRJEB26306, sample SAMN06343908) | marine metagenome | isolation source: coastal waters | place: Atlantic Ocean: West Antarctic... | reverse complement strand
CCTTATGCAGTTCTTTTATTAGATGAGATTGAGAAAGCGCATCCTGATATTTTCAATATCCTCTTACAAGTTATGGATCATGGAAAGCTTACTGATGCTAATGGCCGCGAAGTTGACTTTAGTAATGTAATACTTGTTATGACTTCTAATGTTGGAGCGCAAAACGTTCAAAGAGCTTCCATAGGGTTTAATGAGCAAGATCATTCCCTTGATTATGAAGGTGAGCTTAAAAAGATATTTACACCAGAATTTAGAAACCGCCTCTCAGAAATCATATACTTTAATAAACTTAATGAAGAGGTTGTTGTCTATGTAGTCAATAAATTCCTTTTTGAGCTTGAAGATGTTCTTGAGAAAAAAAATGTTTCATTAATCGTCTCTGATGCAGCTCGAAAATGGTTTGCAGAAAATGGCTATGATTCTATGATGGGGGCCCGTCCAATGATGAGATTAATTGAAAGAGAGGTGCGCAAACCTCTTGCAGATGAACTTCTTTTTGGTAAGCTAAGCTCTGGTGGAACTGTTAAAGTAGGTGTTAGTAAGGATAAGATTGCCTTAATGATCAGTTAATGAGAATTCTTATAAGTAATGATGATGGCTACCAGGCTAAGGGCATCAAGCAGCTTATTAAATCTCTGAGTGAAATTGCAGAAGTAATTGTTGTTGCTCCAAGTGAGAATAAGTCTGCAGCCAGTAGCTCGTTAACTCTTGGAAGGCCATTAAAACCAATTCAAATTGATCAAAATATTTATGCAATAGACGCAACGCCTACTGATTGTGTTCATTTAGCATTGTGTGGTTTTATAAAGGAATCAATTGATTTAGTTGTGACGGGTATTAATTTTGGCGCTAATCTTGGTGATGATACTATTTATTCGGGAACCGTTGCGGGGGCTATAGAAGGGCGATTCTTAGGGCTTCCATCTATTGCAATTTCCTTAGCTAGTTGGGAGTGTAATCACTTCGAGACAGCTGGTGAAATTGCTAAGAGGTTAGTTACTCAAATTGATAAATCTGGACTATCTTACAACACTATTATTAATGTTAATGTTCCAGATATTCCACTTAGTGAAATTAAAGGTATTAAGAGTACTCGTCTTGGTAGTAGACATAAATCTGCACCAAGTATTAAGGATAAAGAGGATATATCTCTATACTGGATTGGTGAAAATGGGCGAGAAGCTGATAATTCAGAGGGTACAGATTTTCATGCAATTTCCAATAACTTTGTCTCAGTTACCCCTCTTCAGATTGATACAACTAAGCACTCTGAAGTAAGGCAAGTGAGCGATTGGCTTCAAAAAATGGACTATTGATTCCAGGTGTCTCTGAGCCCGACTGTTTTATTAAATACTAGTCCTTTAGACTCACTATCTCTACAAAAGTAACCTTCTCGCTCAAACTGATATGCTTTTCCAGCCTTTGCATTTGATAAGTTTGGCTCTATAAATCCATTTTTTATCTCAAGAGAGTTAGGGTTAATTGAAAATGATAGGTCATCAAATTTAGCTGGATTTTTTTCTAAAAAAAGGCGATCATATAATCTAAATTCAGCGCTGACAGCTTTGCTGGATTCTACAAAATGAATAACGCCTTTGATTTTTCTCTCATCTGATGGATTTTTACCTAAAGTATCTGGATCATAAGTGCAGAAGACAGTTTTTACATTGCCATCTTTATCACTATCAAAATGAGTGGCTTTAATAACGTAAGAGTTTCTTAGGCGTACCTCCTTATTTATTGCTAGGCGTTTATATTTATTGTTTGGTGCTACTTCTAAAAAATCATCCTTATCAATGAATATTTCTCGACTAAAGAAGATTTCTCTGGTTCCCATTTCTTCCTTTTGAGGATGAATTGGCGCTTGAAGAGATTCAAGTTTCCCTTCAGGGTAATTTTCAATTAGTAATTTGATGGGGTTAATTACAGCCATGGATCGTGGGGCAGAACTATTCAAATCATCTCTAATTGATGATTCTAAAATTGAAATATCAGTTAAGCTATTTACTTTTGAAACCCCAATTCGTTCACAAAAATCTCTTATTGATAAGGCAGTATATCCTCTTCTGCGAAGGCCTGAAATAGTAGGCATTCTAGGATCATTCCAGCCATTTACATGATTATTATCTACTAAGAGTTTTAATTTTCTCTTAGATATTGTTGCATACTCAAGATTCAAACGAGAAAACTCAAATTGATGAGGGCGATCAATGGTATTAAAATCATTTAAATTTTCTAAAGTCCAATCATAAATTCTGCGATTATCTTGAAATTCTAGGGTACATATAGAATGAGTAACACCTTCAATAGCATCACCAATGCAATGGGCAAAGTCATACATAGGGTAGATACACCAGACATCACTTGTTTGATGATGCGTTTCAAATCGTATACGATACAGAATAGGATCACGCATACACATAAAGCTCGAAGACATGTCGATCTTAGCTCTCAATACGCATTCACCTTCCTTAAATTTTCCTGCTTTCATTTTTCTAAAAATAGATAAATTTTCTTCAATACTTGCTTCACGATAAGGGCTGTTTTTTCCAGGTTTTTTAAGAGTTCCACGGAATGTGCGAATTTCATCAGCAGTTAAAAAACAAACGTAAGCTAGGCCTTTAGAAATTAACTCTTCAGCACATAGAAAAAATTTATCAAAGTAATTTGAGCTAAATTTAACTTCACCATCCCAATTAAATCCCAGCCATTCAATATCTTTTTTAATTGAATTAACATATTCAATATCTTCTTTAGAGGGGTTAGTGTCATCAAATCTTAAGTTGCAATATCCTTCATAATTTTTTGCTGTACCAAAGTTGAGGCAAATAGATTTTGCATGACCAATATGAAGATATCCATTAGGTTCAGGAGGAAATCGAGTTTTGACACCCAAATGCTTACCAGATGAAAGATCTTTATTTATAATATTGCGTATGAAGTTAGTAGGCTTTACTTCTGTATTTTGAGAACTCATTTAAATTAATTCTAAGGGTAATTTAAGCATTATAAATTATATCATTAAAGCATAATTCAATATGGAGCGCTTTAGACTCATATGACATAGTAAAATAGTTTCTAATGAAAATAGCTATTGTTAAACTCTCAGCACTTGGTGATATTATTCACAGTATGGTTGCTTTGCAATTTATTAAAAACCACTATCCAGATTCACAGATAGATTGGATTGTTGATGAACAATTTGAGAGTATTTTAGAAAATAATCCTCACATTTCACAAATCCATACTGTGGCTTTTAAAAAAGCCAAAAAAGAAAAATCCATTCTTCTAATATTTAAAGAGTTAAGAAAGATAAGAGCTTTAAAGCATTATGATTTAGTAATTGATGCGCAAGGTTTAATAAAATCAGCAATAGTAGCTAAAATGATGTCTTCTAATAAAACTGTGGGCTTTGGAAGAAAATCAATCAGAGAGCCTTTAGCTGCAATTTTTTATAATCATAAAATTTCAATTGGTTATGATAAAAATACTATAGTACGAAATATTGAAGTTATATGTAGCCCTTTAAATATAAAAGTATACGCAAAGGATATTATTGATAAAAAAATATTTATTTACTCTTCTAGTGATACTAAATCTCATAAAGAGTCATATATCGTTTTTATAATTGGTTCAACATGGGAAAGTAGAAACTATCCAAAGGAGAAATTTGTAGAAATAGCAATAAAATTGAAAATAAAATGTTTAGTTATATGGGGTAGTCAGAAAGAAAGAGAAAAGGCAGAATGGATGGCAATTCAAACAGAATTTATTCACATTGCTCCAAAGTTAAACTTAGACGAATTAAAAAAAGTAATCAGAAATTCAATTTTGCTTATTGGAAATGATACTGGGCCATCTCATTTAGCTTGGGGTATGAATATACCCTCAATTATTTTATTTGGGCCCACCCCAATAAGTAGGGTTTATCAAACTAGAATTAACCGAGTGATAAAATCTAGTTCTAAAGTAAATCATTTTAATTTAGACAAAAATGATTTGACTATTAAAGAAATAAAAGTGGATGAAATTGTAAAAGTTTCTGAAGAATTAATAAAGGAAAATATATGAAAGTTACAGTAATTGGTATAGGTTACGTTGGTTTATCTAATGCAATTCTTTTGTCTCAAAAATATGAAGTAGTTGCTCTTGATGTCGACTCTAAAAAGGTAGAGCAATTAAATCAAAAAATTTCACCTATTATGGATTCTGAGATAGAGAGTTATCTTCTGAATAAAAAACTTAACTTATCAGCAACATTAGATCCAAACCTTGCTATAACTGATGCAGATTTTATATTTATCGCCACACCAACTAATTACGATAGTGAAAAAAATTACTTTAATACTCAATCAGTTGAATCGGTAATTAAAGAGGCAATAAAAATAAATCCAAATGCTTTAATAATTATTAAGTCAACTGTTCCAGTAGGCTTTACAAAGGATCTTAAAAATAAACTTAATTATGAAAATATTATATTTTCTCCTGAGTTTTTAAGAGAGGGAAAGGCTCTTTATGACAATCTCCACCCATCTCGCATAATTATTGGATCAAAATCTAGCGCAGCTCTTCAATTTGGAAGAATGATGCAAGAGTTAGCATTAAAAAAGAATGTCAAGGTATTGCATACTGACTCAACAGAGGCAGAGGCTATAAAACTTTTTTCAAATACTTATCTTGCAATGAGAGTTGCCTATTTCAATGAATTAGATTCATATGCTGAAGCTCATCAATTAAATAGTATGCAGATTATTGAGGGTGTTAGTCTTGATCCTAGAATAGGATCGCATTATAATAATCCGTCATTTGGTTATGGTGGTTATTGCCTACCAAAAGACACTAAGCAATTATTGGCAAATTATCAAAATGTCCCCAACAATCTTATTCAAGCAATTGTAGATGCGAATACTACTAGAAAAGATTTTATTGCAAATTCTATAATTAGTAGAAATCCAAAAGTGGTAGGTATATATCGCTTAATAATGAAAAGTGAATCTGATAATTTTAGATCCTCATCAATTCAAGGGATTATGAAGAGAATCAAAGCAAAAGGAGTTGAAGTTGTAATTTATGAGCCATTAATTTCGGGTCAATTTTATAATTCTAAGGTAATAAATGATTTAATTAAATTTAAAGAATACTCAGATATCATAGTTGCAAATAGAATGACAGATGAGATTAATGATGTTAAAAATAAAGTTTATACGCGTGATTTATTCAATAGTGATTAAAGGCAATATATGAAGGTATTAGTTACAGGGTCAGCAGGATTTATTGGATCAGAATTATCAATAAGTTTATTGGAAAGAGGGGATGAGGTTATTGGTATTGATAATCATAATGATTATTACGATCCTGAGCTTAAAGAAGCGCGACTTAATCGTCATCTTAATCATCCAAATTATACTCATATTCGAATGAATATTGAAAACAGTGAGCTTGTTGAGTCTTTGTTTAAAGAGCATCAATTTGAATGTGTTGTAAATCTAGCAGCTCAGGCTGGAGTTAGATATTCGATTGAAAACCCTCTTGCATATGTTAATACTAATATATTGGGTTTTGCTCATATTCTTGAGGGTTGTCGACACAACCAAGTTAAGCATCTTGTATATGCTTCAAGCAGCTCTGTATATGGTTCAAATACTAAGACACCTTTTTCAATTCATGACAACGTTGACCATCCAATTAGTTTGTATGCAGCAAGTAAAAAAGCTAATGAACTTATGGCACATACCTATAGCCACCTTTATAATTTACCAACAACAGGACTGAGATTTTTTACTGTTTATGGGCCATGGGATAGGCCAGATATGGCTTTACAAAAATTTACAAAATCCATCTTATCAGGTGAAAAAATTCAATTGTTTAATTATGGTAAACATAGGAGAGACTTTACATATATTGACGATATCGTAAAAGGTGTTATTCATGTTCTAGATCAAGCAGCCGCCCCAAATCAAAACTGGAACAGTTTAATGCCAGATTCTGGCTCTTCTTCAGCTCCATGGCGAGTTTATAATATTGGTAATAATTCTCCTGAAGAGCTTCTAGATTATGTTAACGCAATTGAAAAAGCTCTTGGGATCGAAGCTAATAAGGAGTTACTTCCTCTTCAAGCTGGTGATGTGATTGATACTTATGCCGATATAGAGGAACTAGTCAAAGATTTTAGTTACAAGCCATCAATTAAAATTGATGAAGGAATAGCTCGCTTTGTTGAATGGTACAAGGATTACTATAGTTCTTAGTTTTTGATTAGCTTAACTGATTGCTTGATTGAGTCAATTATAAATTTTGATTTTGAACTAGACTCATTAATTAAATGACCACTTCTAACTAAGATTGTGTTTGAAATTCCAGCTCTATTGGCGGCTTCAATATCTGACTCTGAATCTCCAATCATCCAAGAATTCTTCATGCTAATGTTATATTTAGATTTAGCTGCGATAAACATTCCAGGTTTAGGCTTTCTACAGTAACAACTTGATTCTGGACTATGAGGACAATAAAAGGTATCTAGAATCGTTACACCTTTATTACTAAATTGATTTACCAACCATTCGGTAATTTTCTTATATTCATTTTCTGTGAAATACCCTCTAGATATTCCAGATTGATTACTAATAACAATAATTTTATAACCCATATTTTCAAAGAATAAACAAGCATCAAAGACTCCTTCAATAAATTCAAAGTCTTCTATCTTACTCAGATAGTTAACCTCTTTATTTATTACGCCATCACGATCAAGAAAAATAGTTTTTATAGTCATAAAACAAGGTGAGTATAATAATTTAAATAACAAATAATTTTATTTTAGATGACTAATTTACTTTCTGTAGTAATCATTACAAAAAATGAGGAAAACTATATTGAAGAAGCAATAAGATCTGCTCAATTTGCTGATGAAATTTTAGTGTTAGATTGTGGATCAGTTGATCAAACATGTGAAATAGCAAAGCAACTTGGTGCAAGAGTTGAAAGCCAAGATTGGCATGGTTTTGGGCAACAGAAGAATTTGGCTGTTAGTATGACTGTAAACAACTGGGTTTTTGTTTTAGATGCAGACGAAAGAATTACTGAAGAACTAAAAATAGAAATATTGAATGTTTTAGAAGATCCTGTCTCTAATGGATATCTTGTCCCAAGGCTAAATTGGTTTTTTGGCAAGAGTATTAAGACATGTGGCCTATATCCAGACTTTACTATCAGACTTTATAATAAGAACAATGGAAGGTTTAATGATGTTCCAGTTCATGAGAGTGTCAAGTTAGAAGGAAAGGCCTCAAAATTAAAAAATCATATGATTCATTTGGCTTATGATAATGTTGATGAATTCATTAATAAGCAAAAACACTATTCAGAGTTGAGTGAAAGAAAAAAAAATAATCTTAAGGCCTTAATTAACCCATGTTGGACATTTTTTAAGATTTATTTTTTAAAGAGAGGTTTTATGGATGGATGGCGGGGATTTACAATCGCAAAGGTTTATTCAAAGTACACTTTCTGGAAGTATATTAAATAAAATTGATGAAAATTCTTCTACTTAAGTATCGTAATATTGGAGATGTATTACTAACTACACCCTTAATAAAAAATCTTAAAAAAACATATCCAAATGCTCAAATAGACGCTTCTGTAAATAAAGGAACAGAGGAAATGCTAACTTTAAATCCAAATTTATCTAAAATAATCCCTTATGAGAGGAAGATCATTAATTCTTTAAAAACTTTTAAAAGATTGTGGAGAGAGATAAAGTTTATAGGGTCATTTAAAAAAGAGAATTATGATATTGTTATTAATTTAACTGACGGTGATCGTGGAAATCTTATTGCATGGCTCTCAAATGCTCCTATTAGGATTGGTTATTCGAACAAAACCTGGCTTTTTAGAAGGGCGCTCACACACAAAATGCCTAAGCAATATTTAAGGCATACTATTGAAGCTAGTTTGGACCCACTGCGGGCTTTAAAAATTCCAATAACAGATAAGAATGTTGAAATTTTTTGGAGCCTAAATGATGACAAAATTATTAATAAAGAGTTAACCCAAATTGATAATTTTATCCACATTCATCCAGTCTCCCGCTGGCTATTTAAATGTATTTCTGACTCTACTATGGCTCAAATAATCGACTATTGTGAATTTGACTTGGGTATTAAAGTAGTTTTAACTGCATCCGATGATTATTTTGAAATTCAAAAAGTTAATAATATTTTAAGTCAAACAAGTTCTGATCCCCTAAATCTTTCTGGCAAGTTATCTTTGAAGCAGACTGCTGCTCTTAATAGTAAAGCTAAATTATTTATTGGAGTTGATACCTCAATAATGCATATAAGTGCTTCCAATAATATCCCAGTTTTAGCTTTTTTTGGGCCAAGTGGAGCGTGTCATTGGGGCCCTTGGGATAACAGCTTAATGAGCTCTGGGTATAATAAAATTAATGGATTTCAATCTATGGGTATGCATAGGGTTTTTTCAGAAAGTCGATCTTGTCAACCTTGTGGAAAAGATGGATGCAATGGAAGTAAGATTAGTGATTGCCTAATGAGTCTAGATTTATTAAAAATAAAGAGTCATATCAAGGAAATGGTAAATGAGTAAAAAAATTAGAGTATTGCATACTGAGTGGTCTGATGGTTGGGGTGGTCAAGAGATTCGAATTATTAATGAAATGAAGGCTGTACGTCTAAAAGGAGTAGAGGTTTTTCTTGCATGTAGAGAATTTAGTGCTATTAAAGATAAGGCGTTAAAAAATAATATTAAAGTTTTTACTCTAGCATTCAAGGGTAATGGAGATTTAAAAACTCTTTTAGCTCTTAAGAGAATTATTCAAAATTATTCTATTGATATTGTCAATACACATAGTGGCAAGGATACGTGGGTTGGAGGGCTAGCTGCAAAAATGGCAGGAGCTAAGTTCATTAGAACACGTCACTTGTCAAATAGAATTAATCATTCAAGATTAAATTTTATTAATGAACTTGCAGACTATATTTTCACGACTGGTGAAATAGTTAGGAATGATATGATTAAATATAATCGTATTCAAGAAAATAAGATAATATCTATGCCTACCGGAATTGATGAGTCTATTTTTAATCCTGAAAACTATAAAAAAGATGAATGTAGAATGAAATTTAAATTGATTGATGATGAAATTGCAATTGGAATACTAGCGGTTTTAAGGCAATTTAAACGCCATGATTTATTTTTAAGAGCTGCAAAAATTTTGATCGAAAAATATCCAGATAAAAAACTAGTTTTTATTATTGCAGGGGATGGTCCTCAAAAAGACAATATAAAAAATATAATTAATCAACTCAATTTAGTTTCTAATGTGCGCATGGTTGGACATATAAATAATTCACCAGAGTTTTTAAGTGCAATAGATATTCTTGTCTTGAGTTCAGATTCAAAAGAAGGAGTCCCACAATCATTAATGCAGGGGTTATTCATGAATAAGCCTATAGTCGCTTCAGATGCTGGAAGCACAAAAGATTTAATTAATAAAAATAATTTTCAACTTGTAGAAAAAGGGGATATAAATGCATTAGTTAATGGCGTATCAAGTTTTCTTCATAAAAGTCATAAGGTTTCTTCTAGAAAACATATGATGAAACACTTTTCATCATCAGTTATGGCTAAGAATATTATGAATGTGTATACAAAAATTTTAAATTAGATTTTGCATGAAATTATTAGATTCTATAAATAAGTTTGTATTTTCGAAGAGAAAAAAACAAGGTGATAGTTTACTAGGACCAGTGCTAGTTGTCTCAAATACTGGATTTGGAGATACTATATTATCAACACCAGCTATCAAAAGTTTAAGAAAAAGTTTTTTAAACGAAACAATTATATTTCTAGTAAATAAAAAATACGCAGGGCTATTTATAAATTATAAATATGTAGACTCTATATGGGAATATTCTGGAGGCTATCTAAATTTATTTTTATTAATTACTAAATGTAGAATTAATAATATCCACACCATTATGTTGTTCCATTCAAATGGTCCAGAGGATATATTTATTGCATTATTTAGTGGGGCAAAAAATATCCTTAAGTGTTCTGATAATGTTAATCATAATTATAAGAACCTTTTTCAAAATAAATTAATAACTAAAAAGCAACATAATATTGAAAAAAAAATTGATTTAGTAAAATTTTTTAATGCAAAAATTATTGATACTAATATGGCTATTTCAGATTTTTATTATAATCAAGAATCAGTCGATTTCATCCCTTGTAATCAAAAAATAATTGGTATACAACTTGGAGCCCAGGATATCTATAAGATTTGGCCAACTGAAAATATTATAAATTTATGTCAATATTTGCTTAGTAAAAACTATTTTTTAGTATTTTTTGGAGCAACTAAATTAGAAAATAAAATGATGTTAGAGATTAAAAAATCAATTAGTACAGCTAATACCTGTAATTTAGTTTGTAAAACAAGCATTATTGATCTTCCCTCCATACTTAAGCGATTAAATTTACTTTTAACTAATGATACTGGTATCTTACATCTTGCTATTGCAATGAAGGTTAGTTCATTATCATTATTTGGCCCTACTTCTTTTGAAGAGTTTGGCGCTTTTCAAGATAAAGAGCTTCATCATAGCATTCAAAAGGATGGTTTTTTTGTTAATGACAAGCCAAAAAAAGAGCGAACGCAAGAAGGTATTGATTTAATTAAAGTTGATGAAGTAATTTCTAGGATAGAAGAGATTATTTAATATTAAATTTATACTATTCTAGCCAAGTGGCTCGAATTTATAATATATAAAAAGGAATTAAATGGTTAAAAGTAAATTGATCAGTTCTTTCATAAGAAGGTTTTCAGATTATATCGCTTTAAATACAAACCTATATTTGTCGCATAAGCCGGATTTTCATACCAAACTACATAAGATTGAAAACTTTGAAAGTTTGTATAGATTATGGATTAAAAATTCACCACGAAATGACAAAGGTGATTTAGTAAGATTCTATTTTTTATTAAACCAAATAGAATATATAAAAAATAAAAGTATTGTTGGCTTAATCGCAGAAGTTGGTGTATTTAAGGGCACTACAGCTCGATTTTTTCATGAGGCATTTCCTGATAAAAAAATACTTTTATTTGATACCTTTGAAGGTTTTGATAGAAGAGATATCAAACATCAAAAAGAGAATAGTAGGGCAGAGGTTGGAGGATGGGGCACTTCGATTTCAGAAGTTAAAAATTTTATTGGTAAGTCAGAAATGATTAAATTATTTCCTGGGTACTTTCCAGATACAACTAATAAAATTAGTCCAAATAATCGTTATGCCTTAGTTCATCTTGATGCAGATTTATATAGTCCTCAGATTTCGGGTTTAAGCTATTTTTATCCAAAAATGACAACAGGAGGTGTTATGATAATTCATGACTGTAATAACGAATATTTTGGCTCAAAAAAAGCCTTAGATGAGTTTTTTCTTGACAAACTAGAGACCCCTATAATTATTCCAGATAAGTCAGGTAGCGCAATTGTGGTTAAATTATAAAATGACTATTCAATACCATATATTATTTAGGGCTTGTGACAAGATTGAATCGGTCCATAATGTCAAGAGGCCATTTGGCTTAAATAAATTAGAAGTTATTAAAGTTTCATTCTATAGCCTTTATCGATCCTTAAAGGGAAGTCAATTCAAATTTATTGTAATTGGAGATGACTTATCTCAAGAATTAATTAATTTTTTCTCAAATTTTGATGATATTGTTGTTCAGAATTATATAATGGGGAGTGCTTCAAAATCTCTCCAAAAGCAAATTTCGATTGCATTAGATATACCTTCAAAAGATTGGATATATATGTGTGAGGATGATTATTTACACGTGCCTGAGGCAATAAAGTACATTACTGAGTTTATTAAAAATAAAGAGAAGTATCTAATGACTTCTTCAAGAAAGAAAAATTATATAAATCGATTGATAGGAGACTTGTCAGATCTTCCACTAATTATTCATCCACCAGACTATCCTGATCGTTATAAACCAGCCTGGAAAAGACTCTCATATATTTTTCTTTCTAAGTATTGCCATTGGAGGCAAATTTCCAATACTACGCATAGTTTTTTATTACAATCAAGTAGCGTAAAAAAATTTGAAAAGTATATAAAAGCCTCTGCAGTTGGCCCTAGTGATGGAAAACTCAGCGATAAAGTTTATGGCCGATTATTTTTCCGAAATAAGGGAATTTGTATTTCTCCAATCAAAGGGCTTTCTACGCATATGACAGAAACTGTAATGACCCCACTAGTTGATTGGGAATCAATCTGTGAAAATTACATTGATGATATGAAGAGAAAAGGTTTTTGGTAATGATCAACTTTTTTTTTAAGCAAAAGATTAAAAAAATAAATTCATTGCCACCTACTTCTGATGATGTAGAAAAATCAAGAAAAATTCTTTTTTCAATTTTCTCTCGTTATGGTGATACGATAATCGATTTAGTTGTTATTAAAGAGTTTATTGAGTTATATCCAGATAAAGAGTATTTAATTTTGTGTCCACACCAAATGAAGCCATATGTTGAAGAAATCCTTCCAGGTATTAAATGTGAAGCATTTAATAAAAGAAATTTGATAGAAATGTTCAAGGTTCATAAATTATTAAAAAAAAGAGCATTTGATATTGGTTTTAATCCATGGTCAAGTGGATTGGACAGCTGTTATTTTATAACTTATTGCAATAAATTCTTGTTTTATAAAGATTTTCAAAAGCCCAAACTTGTAAACCATTACGAAGTCGTAAGGCTATATTTGAATTTACCAGAAAAAAAATGGTTTATTAGAAAGCTAGCTTTTAAAAAGAATTATAAAAAAATATTAATATGCCCTCAGTCAACGGACATTAATAGGAGTCTAGCTATTAATGAGCTTGATAACCTTATTCTTGAGCTTCAAAAAATGTATAATTTCCCAGAAATTATAATTGCAGCAATAGATAAAACTTATTTTCGAAAAGGATGCAATAATTTTATATTTGAGAAAACATCTAGCTCTTCTAAAAAATTTCTTGAGTTGATTAAAAAGAGTGAGTTAATAGTTTGCTCAGACTCAGGTCCTTTGCATATTGCACTGTGCTTAAAAAAAGATTTGTTAGCTTTAATGAAAAATACTTTATCTGAAGTTGTTATTAATTCTGGTTCTTGTCTAATGGTAAATAAAAATTAGTTCTTATTAATGGAAAATATGGAAAAAATATTAAATAAAATTAATGAGTTTACTGGAGGTGATGTTAGATTTATACTCTTACTTTTATTGTTATTTTTCTTACCTTCTTTTGAGGCATTAAAAAATATATCAGCATTTCTTTTTGTGCTATCTTGGGTAATTCTTGCAAAAAAAAATAGTGATTGGGGAGGCCGCTGGACAGTTATTGATACTATTTTATTATTATGGATCTTAGCTGATTTAATTATAAGTGTTAATGCTATAATTTCTTATCAATTGTCTGGAGCAAGTTTTAGGGATGTAATTAGGTTTGTTTTAATAGCATGGGTACTTTCTAGAACTAACTTCACAAATAAAAGAATTGTCAATTTATCAATTGTTGCAGTAGTGACTGTTTCTATAGCAATTTTGTATAATCATTATTCGGTTCTTAATGGAAAAATAGAATTATATTCTGTTGGCCATATTAACCATACTGCTATATTCCTATTAATTTCTTATAGTATTTCATTAGCATTATTATTATTTAATTTTAATAATCTTAATAATTATCAAAAGGTAACTTTAGTTTTTACATCAATAGTTTTGTTTTTAACTACAATTAATACTGGGAGTAGGGCCACATTTGGATTAATAATAATTATTAGTTTGTTTGATTTCCTGTATCTTTTAATAAGAGTGAGAAAACTTTCTTTAATTCTTGGTTTTTTGGGAATATTTACTATTCTTGCTATTTCATTTTCACAAAACCCACCAATTGCCTTAAAGAGAATTATGGCTCAAGACAGTCTTATTGATGATGGTATAAGGGAAAAAATACGTGAGTTTAGTTATTATGCTTTTAAGCAAAATCCGTTACTTGGAGTTGGATTTTCAAACTTTAATAAAATAAAATTATGATTCAAAGAGTTTGGTTTGCACTTGTATGGGGTACTATAAAATTAGGATTATTTTTTTATAGCAAAAAAATAACCGTTTTAGGTACACAAAATATCCCTAAAAAA
>ENA-ORXF01001635-ORXF01001635.1-marine-metagenome-genome-assembly--contig:-NODE-1635-length-14220-cov-4.365693_pt1 | contig 14220 bp, 12 predicted proteins | sample MGYA00237864_ERZ511476 | MGnify/ENA primary metagenome ERZ511476 (study PRJEB26306, sample SAMN06343908) | marine metagenome | isolation source: coastal waters | place: Atlantic Ocean: West Antarctic... | reverse complement strand
TCAACGAGTCTTTTATGCGCTTGCGCCAGTAATCCCGCTGCTCTGAACCGCTCTGCAACCATTGGCGCTCTTCACCGTCGAGAACAATGGTCTCGTCAATGCTGTAATCGAATTCATAGTCGCTCTCTAACAGCTCGATATTGGCTGTTAACTGCTCAAGCAGACGGTCACGGAGGCGATTGAACATCTCAAAGCCTGGGGCTAGATCGCCGCGACGGGCTAAATCATCCAGTTTGGTGGACCACTGATTAAACTCTTCGATATCGGACTGGAGGAAATAACTCTTCATGGGATCTAGCATCTCTATATAAGTAGAGAGGTAGCGCTGAGAGAGTTCGTCGTTAATGTCTTGGCCACGGTAATGGCGGGTGGCGAGACGATCGAGAATTTCACGATAGAGTGCGGTCTGATCTGACTGCTTTTCGATTGGAGCAATGGCTATAGCGGTCAGCGAAAATGAAACAGTGAGTACGAAGGCGAGAATAGCGCGCGACATAATTGTTGTCCTTGTCAGTGTGGAGCTAGTTTAGCAGAAGTCGATTTAACTACTATAGACATCTTGTTTGTTAATTCGCTCAGTGTGCTGGGTATTATTGTAGCTTAAGGCAGGGCTACCCTTATCATCCGCTATGTCCTCTAATCTCAATTAGTGGACTTTAGTAGACAGGGCCGGAAGAGGCTGCTAGAGTCTCACTTACCCTAAATCTGAGAAACTACTTTAATGTCCAAAGCCTTTAACGCCTGCCCAATGTTTGATGCGCACAAGTCTTTTGTACGGTTGCCAATGGCCATTAAGATGCTCGATGGCTACCCAGACTCGAAATTATTTCTCGATAAGATCTGCAAGCCAATCCCCGAGGCGCGTGAAGACTTCCTCTACACCCAATCCTTTTTGAAAAGTTACAGCCGCAAAAGCGAAGCCACGTTTAGAGGTTACCGCAATGAGGTTGAGCGTTTATTGCTCTGGGCCTGGACCATCGCCGGCAAAAGCGTTATCCAGCTCAAGCGCCCAGATCTAGAGAGTTATTTCGACTTTGTCCACAATCCGCCGGCAGCCTGGGTTGGTGATTCTGTGCAGGATCGCTTTAAAACAATCGGCGGAGAGTGCCGTCAAAACAAAAACTGGCGGCCATTTGCCGGGAAACTTGCCAAGGAAGACCGCAAGCAGGCAATGGTGGAGGGCACTGATATTAAAGTGTCAAAAGACGGCCACACCCTGAGTCACGAAGCGATGAAGATCTGCTACTCGGCTGTATCCGCTTATTACGACTATCTGACCGATGAGGGCTATGCCTTTGGCAATCCTATTCCGGCAATTCGTAAACAGTCGCCCTACCTCATTAAAGGCGCCACCCAAAAGACCATTAAGCGGTTGTCAGATCTACAGTGGGACTTTGTTCTTGAATGCGCCGAGACCGCGGCTGACAAAGACCCTATGCACGAGCGCACGTTATTTGTGATCGCGACTCTTAAAACCCTCTATTTAAGAGTATCTGAGCTCTCGGACAGATCTAATTGGCAGCCTGTGTGGAAACATTACTGGCAGGACAGCGACGGTAATAACTGGCTTAAAGTGCTGGGCAAAGGCAATAAGCTGCGGGATGTTTCTGTGCCGAGCGCCCTTTCGCCTTACATTGACCGCTATCAGCGTTACCGATCATCATTGAATTCATCCTTTGGTATTAACTCCGCTATGGTGGCAAAAAACCGCGGCTCAGGAGGTATGACATCAAGACAGTTGCGGCGTATTGTTCAGGAAGGTTTTGATCTGGCTTACGATAAGATGGTGGCTGAGGGCTTTGGTGGCGAAGCAAAAGCACTGCGTGAAGCTACAACGCACTGGTTGAGACATACTGGCGCGTCGCAAGATATTGCGACCAGACCTTTAAAACATATGTCAGATGACCTTGGCCACGCCAGTATGGGCACCACGGATCAGGTCTATATACAGTCAGATATGAAAGAGCGTGCGAAGTCTGGCAAAGGGCGTGACGTTTAAAGCCAATATATAACTCTATAAATATCAGCTACCTAAATAGCTATTTTAATCTAATTTATAAGTATGGAACATCCTCGATTACAGTAGATGTACCCTACCGGAGAACCTATCAGTGACAATCAAAATTGGCATTCTACGAGCGGATGACGTCTCGCTTGAGCTGGCTCCAGCGTTTGGTCAGTACCCACAGATGGTCGAAGACTTGGTGGTTGCCGCCAATCTGGATCTTGGCATTGACGCGAGATCCCTCGAATTTACAAGCTACGCGGTGAATCGGCAGCAATACCCCAGCCATATAGATGAAGTTGACGCCTATATTATTACCGGCAGTAAAAGCAGCGTATATGACCAAGAGCCTTGGATTGAAGAGCTTCATCGCTTTGTTGAGATCCTACATAGCCATAAAAAGAAGACTGTTGGCATCTGTTTTGGCCACCAGGTTATTGCTTCGGCGCTGGGTGGTAAGGTGGAAAAAGCCGCTGTGGGTTGGGGCTTGGGGGTTAAGCCCACCAGCCTTGCTGAAGCCGCTGCCAATGCGGGCGTCGTGGTGGATGGCGGTAATTCAACTATCAATTTGCTCTACAGTCATCAGGATCAGGTAACAGTGCCCGCCCCCGGCAGCACTCTGCTGGCTTCAACCGATATCTGCCCAGTAGCAATGAGCGCCATTGGCGAGCATATTCTTAGTTTTCAGGGCCATCCCGAGTTCTCTCATGACTATGCTCAGGCGCTTTATAGATTGCGTGAAAAGAACTATCCGCCGGCCATATACAAAAACGCCATGGCCTCACTGCAAGAGCAAGAGCATGGCGCGTTGGTAGCAAGCTGGATTATTGATTTTATATCCAGCTAATCGATTTCTTGCCTCGTAGCTCTCGGTTGGTCTAAACCGTCAGCAGCAAGAATTCCCGCTCCCAGGAGGAAATCACCCGATTAAATTCCTCGAATTCCACCAGCTTAATAGAGGTATAGAGCTGGATAAACTCGCTGCCAAAGATCTCAACAATATCTTCGTCTTCCTTAAGTCCACGAAGGGCCTCTTCGAGGGTTCGCGGCATTTGCATCTCTTCGTTATACGCATTGCCGTGGAAAGGTTCGGAGGGTTTGATGCCCTTCTTAAGGCCCAGATAACCACAGGCCAAAGAGGCGGCAATTGACAGGTAAGGGTTAACATCGGCCCCAGGGAAACGGTTCTCAATGCGGTAATCCTTAGGTGCCGCGTCAGGTACGCGCAGTCCAGTGGTACGGTTATCAAAGCCCCAGTGTAGATTGATCGGTGCTGCAACCTCACGGGTAAAGCGACGATAAGAGTTAACATTGGGGGCAAAAAAGCTCATCACAAAGGGCGTGTAAGTCTGCAGTCCGCCCAAATAATGATAAAACGCCTCACTGTACTCGCCGTCTGGAGTGGCAAAGATATTGGAACCGTCTTCTAATGACAGCACACTCTGGTGTATATGCTTTGCCGAGCCGGGCTCTGAAGCCATTGGCTTAGCCATAAAGGTGGCATAGATATTGTGCTTTAGTGCAGCCTCGCGGGCTAGGCGCTTAAAGGTAAACACCTGGTCCGCCAGATCCAGCGGGTCACCGTGGATAAAGTTGACCTCCAGCTGCGCCGCGCCAGACTCGTGAATCAGCGTATCCAGATCCAGACCCATGGCATCGCCATAGCTGTACATGGTCTCGACAAAATCCTCAAACTCGTTGGCCGCGTCAATACTGTAGGACTGGCGCGCTGTTTCATAGCGTCCGGAGCGTCCTATTGGCGGCTTCAGCTCGGAGTCGGGATCAATGTTCTTCTCAATCAGATAAAACTCAACCTCGGGGGCGATAACAGGCTTTAGGCCTTCAGCTTCGTAAAGCGCCAAAATACGTTTGAGCACGTTGCGCGATGAAAAAGGATGGGGTTTGCCGTCCTTGGTAAAGCAGTCGTGGATAATCTGCACCGTAGGCTCATTGGCCCAGGGCACGCTGCGCATTGTTTTGGGATCCGGCTCAAGAAGCATATCCCCGTCAACTGTGCCTAGGAGTTCCCAGAAATCGTCCGAGTACTCTCCAGTAACCGTCTGCGCCAAAATCCCCTCAGGCAGGCGACTATCCTCTTTAACAAACTTGTTGGCCGGAATAAATTTACCCCGAGCGTTACCGGTAATGTCCGGCACCAAGCATTCCACTTCGGTGATCTTATTTTGTTTAAGCCACTCTTCCACTGATTGTTCCGACTGCATAAAGCACCTATCCACAGGTTGTATATAAGTATTAGATTTATCGCGTATTTCGAATAATTATTCAATTAATGTTGAATTATTATTCGAAAAGGTGGTAATGTCAATTCTTAATCAGTCTGAGCCCCCTTTTCCATGCAAGAAGTAAACTCTTACTACGCTCACAGCACAGGCCCACAAGCAGCCTTTCCATCACTGCTAGGTGATCAGCGCGCCGATATCTGTATTGTCGGCGCTGGCTACACAGGCCTTTCTTCGGCGCTACATCTGGCTGAACGGGGCTATTCTGTGATCGTTCTCGAAGCCGAAAGCGTCGGTTTTGGTGCCTCTGGACGCAATGGTGGGCATGTGGGAATTGGCCAGCGCCAAGATCAGTACTACCTAGAAAAACAGTTTGGCAGCGAGATAGCTCGAGGCCTCTGGGATATGGGTTTAGAGGCTGTGGATACGGTTAAGCAGCTTATCCACAAGCACGGGATCCACTGTGATCTGAAGCAAGGTATTTTGCATTTGGCGCACCGCAGCAAGTACTGTCGAGAGCTCGAGGAAGAGGTTGATCACCTTCGTGAGCATTATCAGTTTGAGCAAATGGAGTATGTGGCTGCAGGCGCCCTGCCCAACTTTCTCGACAGTCAGGCCTATTACGGCGCTCAGTGGGACAAGGCATCCCTGCACCTGCATCCGCTCAAATATGCCCAAGGCTTAGCCAACGCCGCAGTAGAGGCCGGCGTAACAATCTGTGAGCAGTCAAAGGTACTCAGCTATAGACCTAGCTCTACACCCACCTCTCCAGTGGGCAGTTCCGTTGTTGTGCGCACCGCCAATGGCTCAGTAACCGCCAGCGAACTAGTGCTTGCCTGCAATGGCTATATTGAAAAGCTCGAGCCGCGTATCAATGGCTATATCATGCCGATCAATAACTTTATTCTGGCTACAGAGCCCCTCTCGGATGAGTTAGCCCAGGCTGTCAGTGCCCAGGACACAGCCATGCAGGACACCCGCTTTGTGATTAACTACTGGAAACTCTCCGCAGATAATCGGCTTATTTTTGGTGGCGGTGAAAACTACCGCCGTGGCTTCCCCAGCGATATCAAAGGCTTTGTACGCAAATATATGCTGCAGATCTATCCTCAATTGGAGAACACTAAAATCGACTATGGTTGGGGTGGCACACTGGCCATCACCCTTAACCGCATGCCTCACTTTGGCCGCATTGGCGACAATATATGGCATCTCCAGGGCTATTCAGGCCATGGGGTACCCACAGCCACCTTCGCCGGCAAGCTGATTGCAGAGGCGATTAGCGGCAAGCTTGAGCGCTTTGATCTAGTTTCCAGCCTACCTACCCGCAAATTCCCCGGCGGCACCCTACTGCGCTGGCCCGGTATGGTAGCTGGCATGCTTTACTTCGCCCTTCGCGACAGGATTTAACCATGACCAATGTTCGTACACTGACACCGCGCAACGCTCCGATCCAGAAGCGCGCCCTAGAGCGTCGCGCCAAGATACTCGAGGTTACAGCGGAGCTACTTGAGGAAGTGGGTCAGGATGATTTGACCACGATCCTAGTAGCCAAGCGCGCAGAGATGTCTGTGGGCACCCTATATCACTACTTTCCCAACAAATACGCGATTCTCTATGCCCTTGCAGAGCAGTGGCTGGGGGAGATTGACACTGTATTGCAGGAGTTAGAGGCTGAGCTCTTGGAAACCATGAGTCTGAAGAAGTTTGTCGACAAAGCCGTGGAGCGCATGCTCTTGGCCTATACCAATCAGCGCGGTTTGCTACCCCTGGTGCAGGCGATGTTTGGTGTGCCGGAACTAAAGGATTTGGATACGGCTCACGATGAGCTGATTATTACCTCTATGGCGCGTATGTTTGCTCGTCTAGAAGTGGCCGAGCGCCCTGCTGAGCTATCACGTCTCGGCCGTGGGTTTCTCGAGATTAACCACGCACTGCTGTTAGTGGTGGTTAATCAGAATAAGGCCGACAGTATCAAGACGCTTAATGATCTGAAATACGTCAGCCTATGTTTACTTGAGCGGGCGAAAAGTCAGTTCTAATATCTATCTAGTCACATTAAGTAATGCCGCTAAGGCGTTGTTATTAATAGCTATGAGACTTAACGTGCCTTCTCTCTCATAGTGACAAACTCTTCGGCTGCCGAGGGATGAATGCCCACAGTGGCATCAAAGTGCGCCTTGGTGGCACCGGCCTTTAGCGCAATACCCATACCCTGAATAATCTCAGCTGCATGTTCGCCGACCATATGACAGCCTACAACTCGGTCAGAAGCGCTATCCACAACCAGCTTCATGGTAATGCGATCGTTGCCGCCACCCAGAGTCTGTAGCATTGGCTTAAAGTCCGATACATAGACATCTATATCAGCGTATTCCTCTCTGGCCTGCTCTTCCCCAAGGCCCACAGTGCCCAGTTCAGGCTGACAGAACACCGCAGTGGGGATATCCCCGTAATCAATCCGCGCAAGGCCCTCGCCATAAAGATGATCGACTAAGACCATGGCCTCTTGAATCGCCACTGGCGTAAGCTGCACCCGATCGATCACATCCCCCAAGGCATAAATGCTGGGATCGCCGGTAGCAAAGTTATCATCCACCACAATAGAGCCATTGGGGCGCAATACAGTATTGGTGTGCTCAAGGCCTAGCCCAGCGGTATTCGCCTGACGACCTGTGGCATAGAGAGCCAGCCCAGCATCTAAGCTGCTGCCGTTATCCAGCACCACCGAGAGACCGCCGTCGGTCTTAACAATTTCATTGATCTGGGTGCTCAGATGCATATGCATCCCTTTGGCCACCATACCCTCGGTCACCTTGTCGCTCATCTCGCGATCAAAGGACTTCAGCAGATTGGCGCCGCGATAGACCAGGTGAGTCTCGACACCCAGACCATTCAAAATACCGGCAAACTCCACGGCTATATAACCACCGCCCACCACTACCGCTTTTTTCGGCAGATTGTCGAGAAAGAACATCTCATTGGAACTGATCGCTAGGTCGCTACCAGGAAATTCTGGAATATAGGGCCAGCCGCCGGTGGCAACCAAAATTGCCTTGGCGCTGTAGCCTTTGCCATTCACTTCAACCTGATGAGGTCCAGTGACAGTCGCGCGGCCGTCAAATAGATCGGCGCCACTGTTATTGATCATATTGTTGTAAATGCCGTTTAAGCGCTCGATCTCGGCGGTTTTATTATCCCGCAAGACAGCCCAATCTAAGGTTGGCGCCTCAGCTCCAGACCAGCCATAGCCTTTGCTGGCGTGAAATGACTCAGGAAACTGGGAGGCATAGACAAACAGTTTTTTCGGCACACAGCCGACATTGACGCAGGTGCCGCCAAGATAGCGCTCTTCAGCCACGGCAACCTTCTTGCCCTTGGATGCTGCCATACGGGCAGCGCGGACGCCGCCAGAACCGGCGCCAATAACAAATAGGTCGTAATCAAATTCAGTGGTCATTGTGTTTTCTCCGTTACATTAAACCAAGCCAGCTTGTCGTGAAGGCTCACCACATGACCAACAATTATCAGAGTCGGCGCCTTGGCACCGGCTTTACGTACAATTTCGGGTAGGGTATCGAGATCACCAATAAACACCTGCTGACGGTCAGTGGTGCCCTTCTCGATCAGCGCCGCCGGTGTCTGGGCATCCAAACCATGTTGCTTGAGTTGCTCGCAGATGGTCTCCATGCCATTCAAACCCATGTAAAACACCAAGGTTTGATTGGGCTGCACCAGTTCTGGCCAGTTCAGATCCATCTTGCCAGAGCGTAAATGGCCGGCAATAAAGCGCACTGACTGGGCGTGATCGCGATGGGTCAGGGGAATGCCTGCATAGCTGGCGCAGCCAGAGGCCGCAGTAATGCCGGGAACCACTTGAAAGGGAATACCGTGCTCGGCAAGGGTTTCAATCTCTTCACCGCCGCGACCAAAGATAAACGGATCGCCACCTTTAAGGCGCACCACTCGATTGCCCTCGAGGGCATAATCCACAAGTTTTTGATTGATATTGTCTTGGGTGACTGGGTGATCGCCAGCGGTTTTGCCCACATAGATTCGCGTTGCATCACGGCGCACGAGATTAAGCACCTCTGGGGATACTAAGCGATCGTAGAGCACTATATCCGCCTGCTGCATTAGTCGCAGGGCTTTAAAGGTCAGCAGATCCGGATCCCCGGGGCCACCGCCGACCAGATAGACTTCACCGGTTTTAAATTCATCAGTGGATTCAAGCTTGTGGGTCAGCATACGCTCAGCTTCATCGAGATTATTGGCATAAGCCTGCTCGGCGATCGGGCCATGAAAGACCTCTTCCCAGAATGCCTTGCGGTCGGCACCATTGGAGAACTTGGCTTTGACCCGCTCGCGGAAGCTACCAGCCAGTGAACCTAGTTTGCTCATGCCTGCAGGTAATAAGGCTTCAAATCTGGTGCGCAATAGACGCACTAACACAGGTGCATCGCCGCCACTGGAGATTGCTATTTGGATTGGCGAGCGATCGACAATGGATGGGAAAATCACTGTGGAGAATTTGGGGTCATCCACTACATTGGAGAGAATATTGGCTGTCTGGGCGTGTTCGGAAACTAGGCGGTTGAGATCGCGGTCATTAGTTGCCGCGATCACCATAACGATATTCGGCAGGTCGAGCATATGTTGGTGTTCATAGCCGGCAGTTATCAGGATTAACCCATTGCAGCCATGTTCCTTGTCTCGGGCGTCCATCTCTAATAGGTCTGGGCAGAAGTCTTTAGCCACGATGGTGATAATGGCGCTGGCTTCTTGCACCAGACGCACTTTACGCAGGGCGATTTCACCGCCGCCGATCACGAGGATATTACGGCCTTTAAGGTTGTGGAAGAGTGGTAGGTAATCCATGGGTTCTCTATTTGAGTAATATTGTTTGGTGGGGCATCCCTTATTGAGATCCCTCGTCGCTACGCTCTGTCGGGATGACACTGCCCAATCAGTCATCCCATCCAACTACAACGCTGTTATTCCGAGCCGCTACAGTGCTGTCATCCCGACAGCTACAACACTGTCATCCCGAGCCGCTACAAGGCTGTCATCCCGACCGCAGTGGAGGGATCTCACAACCTTGGCAGAGACTCAGACTTTGGGCTCTCTGTTCAGGAGATCCTTCGGCTGCGCTCAGGATGACAGGCTTGGGTGCCATCACGAGCCGTTACAAAGCTGTCATCTCGAAAGCATGTGAGAGATCTTCCATCAGCACCCTCGATCTCCCAGCAAAACCATGCAGATCCTTTGCGATCAATCAGGGCCCGCTTATGGACCTGTCATTTTCAGATTGAGAGAGCGTCCTGTCTAAGCTCGTAGCGAAAAGCATAAGCGAGTGGCGCGAACGCTGAAACTGGCAAGCCCATGGGACCGATCGCAAAGGGTCTGCATGGGTTTGCCCACACCCACTACTCAACACTCAACACTCAACACTCAAAAGAGATCTCTCGTCGCTACGTTCTGTCGAGATAAGAGGATTTTTGTATATCCAGTGCATTGGCCCTAACGAATTTCAGTCTTCCCACCCATCAATGGCTGCAACACTGCCGGAATCGCAATCGACCCATCAGCCTGCTGATAATTCTCAATCACAGCCACCAATGTACGTCCTACCGCCAAACCCGAACCATTCACTGTATGCAACAACTCCGGCTTACCCTCAGCATTTCTAAAACGCGCTTTCATCCGTCGTGCCTGGAAGTCGGCAAAATTACTGCAGGATGAAATTTCACGATACTTTTCCTGAGACGGCAACCAAACCTCAAGGTCAATGGTCTTGGCCGCAGAGAAACCCAGATCACCACCACAGAGAATCACACTGCGATACGGCAACTCAAGCTTCTGCAGAATCGCTTCCGCATGACCCACCAGAGAATCCAACGCATCCCAGGACTCATCCGGATGCACAAACTGCACCATCTCAACCTTCTCAAACTGATGCTGACGAATCATGCCCCGCGTATCACGACCATAGCTGCCAGCTTCACTGCGAAAACAAGGCGTATGAGACACATACTTAATCGGCAAGCTATCGACAATTTCATTGCGATACAGATTGGTGATCGGTACTTCAGCGGTGGGAATCAAATAGAACTCACGCTCGTCGTCGAGCTTAAACAGGTCCTCTTCAAACTTCGGCAGCTGACCGGTACCAAACAGTGATTCGCGATTAACGATATAAGGTACATAAACCTCTTCATAACCGTGCTCATTGATATGGGTATTCAACATAAACTGGGTCAGGGCTCGGTGCAGGCTGGCTAAACCGCCGCGCATCACAGAAAAGCGCGAGCCAGTAATCTTAGCCGCCACATCAAAATCTAAACCATTAAGGCCATCACCCAGATCAACATGATCCTTGATCTCGAAATCAAACTGCCGCGGCGTGCCCCAGCGATGCAGTTCAATATTGTCATCCTCAGTCTTGCCCGCAGGCACAGAGCTGTGCGGAATATTGGGCAGTCCCTGAAGCAAGCTGTCCAGCTGCCCCTGGATCTCAGTCAGAGCCGCATCGGCCGCTGCTGAATCATCTTTAATCTGTTCGCCCTTGGCTTTTAAGGGTTCAATGTCTTCCCCTTTCGCCTTGGCTTCACCAATCATTTTGCCCATGGATTTGGAGTAAGCATTGCGCTCCTGCTGGAGACTCTCTGCAGCTACCTGCAGCGCTTTGCGCTGGGCTTCAAGGACCAAAAAAGCCTCACAGTCGAGGCGGTAGCCTTTGGTTTGTAGGCTCTCAGCAACGGCATTTAAATCCGAGCGCAATAGCTTCGGGTCAAGCATGGTGGTGTCCTTAAAAAGTACTTAAAAAATATAGGGTTAAAAATCACAGTAAGCGCGTCAGCCAGATTGAACTGCTGATCGCCAGCAGACATAAAACCACTGTCGTCAGCACATAGAGCAGCGTCATAAAAAGGTGGCCATTTTGCCACAAACCCAGGGCATCTAGCGAGAAGGTTGAGAAGGTTGTAAAAGCACCGAGAAATCCAATCATCCATAGGCTGCGCATTTCCACAGGCAACGCGCTACGCTCAATAATCACGACAAATAATATTCCCATCACAAAGCTGCCCAGCACATTGACTGTCAGGGTGGCATAGGGGAACTTATGACTCGACACCTGAAAGATCCAGGTGCTAACCGCATAGCGGGCCATGGCACCCAGAGCACCACCAACAGCAACGGCAATCCAATTCATTACAAAATTCCTTTTTGTTTGGCATCGAGGCTGCGCAAATAGGCGAGCTTCTCAGAAATCTTCTTCTCCAGTCCACGATCCGTGGGCTGGTAATACTGTTTGCCGCTGAGCTCTTCAGGCAGATAGCTCTCGCCTGGAGCATAACCGCCCTCTTCATTGTGAGCGTATCTGTAGTCTTTGCCGTAGTCCAAGTCTTTCATCAGGCTGGTGGGCGCATTGCGCAGATGCATGGGCACTTCATAACTGGGCAGCGAGCGCACATCCGCCATGGTCGCATTAAAGGCGCTATACACAGCATTGCTCTTGGCCGCTACCGCCAGATAAACCACTGCCTGAGCCAAAGCTAACTCCCCTTCAGGGCTGCCTAGGCGTTCCTGAACATCCCAGGCGCTCATGGCCAGCTCCAGCGCCCGTGGATCGGCATTGCCTATATCTTCACTGGCCATACGCACCAGACGCCGAGCTATATAAATCGGATCACAGCCGCCGTCTAACATGCGACACAGCCAATAAATAGCAGCATCTGGTGACGAACCGCGCACTGACTTGTGCATGGCCGAGATCTGGTCGTAAAAATATTCGCCGCCCTTATCAAAGCGTCGGGTGTCTCCCACCAATACCTGTTCCAGCACCCCACGATCAATAGCTGCTACATCACCGGATTCACTGGCCAGATCATTGGCAATTTCAAGCAGATTAAGCGCGCGACGTGCATCACCGTCTGCCGCACTGGCCAATAGATTTAGTGCCTCATCATCCAGCTGTAATTGACGCTCGCCCAATCCCGACTGCTGATCGGCCAAGGCCTGCTGAATGACGGTTTTGATCTGTTCGTTATCCAGGCTTTTCAGCACATAGACACGACATCGTGACAGCAGTGCATTGTTTAATTCAAAGGACGGGTTTTCGGTGGTAGCGCCAATAAATACCACAGTGCCGTCTTCAACAAAGGGCAGAAAGGCATCTTGCTGAGACTTATTAAAGCGGTGTACTTCATCGACAAACAGAATGGTTTTGCGCCCACGCAGGTCGCGCTGCTCTGTGGCCTTGGCTATTGAAGCTCTAATCTCTTTTACCCCAGACAGCACAGCGGAGATACTCTCAAAGTGGGCATCTGCCGAAGCGGCAATAATTTTCGCCAGAGTGGTCTTACCGACTCCCGGCGGACCCCAAAAGATCATTGAGTGCAGCGCGCCGCCCTCAATCGCCTCACGCAGCGGTTTACCCGGCCCGATCAAGTGCTCCTGACCATAAAAGCCATCGAGAGACGCCGGGCGCATGCGCGCCGCTAGGGGGCGATAAACAGTCTGACTAAAGAGATCAGTTGGCATTATTGATTACATCGACCCCATCGGGAGCCTGAAAGACAAATAGATCTCCAGGAAGTACGGGGTTGAGCTCAAGCTGACTAAAACGAATGCTGGTGGTCTGACCCAGGGTATCGGTCAAGGCAATAGAGGCAGGTTTGGTACCATCAAAGGCAATGGTCATGCTGTCAAACAGACTGCCGCCCTGCTCCGGCTTTAACTCAAAGCGCCCCTCGGCAAGCTGGGTAACAAAGTAGGCATCATCAAGCTGATCCAGATCACCAGAAAATAGGATCGCCGGGGTCACGGCAATATCTTCATTAAAAGGCTGGATAATCACCTGCTCCAGATCCGGGTCATAGATCCACAGGGTTACGCCATCGGCAATAATCTGCTGGGGCATGGGTGTCTCAACCACCCAGCGCAGGCGATTCGGCTGGGATACTTGAAACAGCCCTTCGGAGGCCTGCAGTTCATAGCCATCTGCATCCCTTATCTGCTGTTCAAAGCGTGCTGACAGACTAGTGATGGGCTGCAATAGATCGCGCAGCTGTTGGATATCTTCTGGAGCGCCACCCGCCCAGCTATTGGTCGTAAAAACCAGCGTAAAAACTAGGAAAAGAGGCAGAGCAATTTTGTGCGGTGAGCGCATCATCTGTTTTATCACCTGGCCGCGGGCCAATAAGGTCAACTAAAGCAGAGGATTCTACCGCTTTTTAGGGCATTGAAGTAGTCACATTTGACCCAGAGACTAGCTTCAGCAGGAAACGCTCAGAGGATCCGCTGCCATCACCTAGGGTTTCACGGCGGACAATTATTTTTTCTCGGTAATAGGCGGCACAGCCCAATATCAAACCCTCGGCTACATCGCCCATACACCGAGGCGACTGATAAATGACTTCCATCCGGGTGTCGGTATAGTGGGTACACTTAAAGGTGGGTGGTGAGGGGTCGGGATAGAGTTTTTTCACTTCCCCATGGATAAAGCCATCGACCTTGGAGAGCAGCGCAAAAGATGAATTGAGGTTAGTGATCCACTGGGGATAGGCGGCCATCAGTTCGGCAAACAGATAGATACCAAAGGTTTTTGTCAGATGGCTGGTAGAGAGGTCTATTTTTTTGCTCAGCACGGCAATCATAGTGATCAGTTCAGCATGATCATAATTGCCAACGGTAGTATAGATACCGCAGCTGGCCGGTGCCGCATCGTTAATCACCTTATCGACCATCTCGAGGCCATATTCTTTTTCAACCAAATGTAAAAACGAGGTAAATACCAATCCTTTCATAAATTGCTTCCTTGCACGCTACTCTCCATTTTATAACCCGGGTCTCTGCATACCTTGCAAGGACCCTCCTTCAACGTAAAACGACAGTCTCGTAAAAGACAGTCTCGTAAACAGACAGTCTCGTAAAAAGACAGTCTATAACCAGCGCTAACGCCTAAGCGCTGAC
>ENA-ORXF01001634-ORXF01001634.1-marine-metagenome-genome-assembly--contig:-NODE-1634-length-14220-cov-6.135191_pt1 | contig 14220 bp, 13 predicted proteins | sample MGYA00237864_ERZ511476 | MGnify/ENA primary metagenome ERZ511476 (study PRJEB26306, sample SAMN06343908) | marine metagenome | isolation source: coastal waters | place: Atlantic Ocean: West Antarctic... | reverse complement strand
GATTAAATATACTTTTACTTTCATTTTATAAACAAAAATAGCAGTTAAGCACAAACTTTATTTTTTGTACTTAACTGCTATTTTTTATATACCGTGTTGTGGTTTGTATTTTATATTTCCACTTGTTTCTCTTTTGAGCAAAATGACTTGCCAATTCCTAACAAGTCTTTTTTTGTTAAATTAATCCTGTTTTTTTTTCTTTTTAAGACTTGGAAACTCTATGTGAGGTTCATCAATTATATCCTTTAAATAGAATTTAACAACCATTGAATCCCCTTTTTTTATGATAACATCCTCTATTTTTATGTTATTAAAATCCTCATAGCATTCTATTTGATACTTTCCTTCAAATATTGTGAGGGTTGTTTCATATGGTACTTTATAATTTATAACAGTATTATTTAAATGATTTATAACAATATTATTTAAACGATAAAATAAAACTAGTTTTTTTTCTTTGGGGTTTTCAAATCTAACTGCCTTCATTGTTAAATAAGTAGAAGAAGCTTTTTTTTCTTCTGCCTTATAAACAGTAATTGAATATTCTGGAGTTTTATCTTTTTGAGCATTACTGCTGATATAATAAAATAACAAAATGAATGACAAAGTTATTTTAACAACCTGCGTTAAGCCCTTTTTGTGATTTTGTATTTCCATTTGTATCTTTTTTAGCTAATTCTCTAACACTTATATTTATAGAGAAGCTTTGAAATCAATCTAAATTTTCCTAGAAAAAGCCAATGGAGTTTCTTTAATTCCTTCTAATAAGCCCTTAAATCTAGATAAATATATTGAAATGACGTCATTTTTCCTTAATTCAATGGTTTTTCACCCTAAACAGAAATGAATTCACCTTTAAAATCCAATTCCTTTTTTTTATTGGGTCTGTGGTTTAATTTTTAATGCCTCTATGTTTATTTTGGTTTTCCTTTGATGTAAATTTATAAAGGACGCTATGCATTGTTATTATTAACTTTAAAACTTAAATATGAATAATAAAATTGAAGATTATTCTAATTTCAACAAATGTTTTTTAATTTATTAAGTAACCTATATATAGGTTCGAATTATCAAGTTTAATTATAGAGTGAGTTTCTACAAGTGTGTTTAGTGCTTTAGAATCTTTAGACTACCAAGCAATAAGTAAAGACTATCTTGGTGACACATTGTAAAACGCTCCCAATGGAACGTTTATGGAGCTTTCAAGACTTTTTGGGATATTTTATATTTCGACTACGCTCGATATAAACTCCATAGAGAACTATAGCTATCATTTTATTTTCTGTAAAAGGCTTTTAATTAGGGATCATCCACAGGATAATCCCTAATTAAAAATGTACTATAATTTATATTATGTTAAATAGAAAATTAAGGTGTACAAGACTCCCTTTCATTTCCACTATCATTTCCTGCAAGCAAAAGTTCTCGAATAAATCCCTTCACTTTTATTAAGCATTCTCTAAATAAAGATTTTATTCGAAAATTACCAAACATTTTCTAAACCATTTGAAATATATAAATGTTTGCGAGTACATTCCTTCCAGGTTAATTTAAGGTGGTTCATATATTACACATGGTATTATTAAGACCTTACAACGGTGTTTGTGAAATAGCACAAATAAAATGCAATCATAAACAGTTATTCTACTTAAAAAACTACTTTTGCTGCCATGGGTATTCGGCAAAAATCAGAATTAGAATTCATAATCATAATGGCATCCTTGATGTCTTTAGTTTCATTGTCTATAGATGCATTATTACCCGCTCTTACCGATATTGGTGAAACCATTGGTGTTACCGATTCACAAAATAATCAGTTATTAATTACCATGATTTTTTTAGGTTTGGGATGCGGACAGCTAATTTCTGGACCTTTATCTGATAGCTTTGGACGAAAACCCGCTATATATGCAGGTTTTACTGTTTTTTCTCTGGCGAGCTTGATTTGTATTTTTGCAACTAGTTTAGAAATGATGATTGCCGGCAGGATTTTACAAGGAATTGGTCTTTCTGCACCCAGAACCATAAGCATCGCTATGATTAGAGATCGCTTTAGTGGCAATTACATGGCCAAAGTAATGTCTTTTGTAGTAGTTATTTTTATTCTTGTCCCTATCATAGCACCGGCATTGGGTAAAATAATGCTAGATTTATACGGTTGGAAATCTATTTTCTACAGTCAATTATTTTTTGGACTGTTTGTAATGCTTTGGCTTTGGAAAAGACAACCAGAGACCCTAAAACCAGAAAATAAAAGAGCTTTTAAGTTTGCCCTTTTTATTTCGGGAATTAAAGAATTTGTAAAACATAAAAATGCCATAATTTTCACCTTATTTTCTGGTTTTATTACCGGTTCTTTTATGGTGTATTTAAGTGCCAGTCAACTTATATTCGAAGAGCAATACAATTTAAAAGAAGAATTTCCATTTATTTTCGCAGGTCTTGCCGTTGGTGTAGGGTTTGCTACTTTTTTAAACGGAACCTTAGTTTTAAAATTAGGGATGTTTAAATTGGTGAGTATTTTCACCTTTGTTTTTACCCTTGTTCCTATTGTTTATATCTGTTTATATTACGGAGAGCCCAACCCAAATATTTATGTTTTATTAACCTTTTTTTGGTTGCAGTTTTTTGCAATCGGATTTTTATTTGGTAATACACGCGCTTTGGCTATGGAACCAATTGGTCATATTGCCGGAATTGGAGCCGCAATTAATGGGTTTGTTTCTACCATAATGGCAGTGCCAATAGCTACTTTTATTGGTAGTTTTATAAGTACAACTGCCCTACCCTTATTTATTGGCTTCTTTTTTTGTGGGATTACAGCGCTGTTACTAATTCAATATTTAAATTACTCGAATCGAGAAAAAGCATCATAAACAAGTACACTATTTACACTATAATTTAGTCCTATGAATTTCGAAATAATTTTTGAGGATGCCTACCTTTTAGCAGTATGCAAACCAAATAATATGGTGGTGCATCATGCATATCATTCTAGAAACGTCGCGGACGAAATTTCCCTTTTACAAGCGATACAAGAAGAAAAAGGAATAAAAGTATATCCGATACATCGGTTAGACAGAAAAACCTCAGGAATTATTTTATTAGCAAAAGAGACCAGCTATGTATCTAATTTTCAAGAAGTATTTACAAATAATGAAATTGAAAAAACATACTTTGGTGTGGTTAGAGGGCATGCTCCGGAAACAAAAAGCATAGATTCTCCGGTAAAAGGAAAAGATGGAAAAGTACATAAAGAAGCACTTACACATTTAAAGACACTGGAGCAAATTACACTAGCTATCCCCGTAAAACCTTATGATTCTTCGCGATATAGTTTGGTTGAAATGAAACCAAAAACAGGCAGGATGCATCAACTGCGCGTGCATACCCTAAAAATTAGTCACCCTTTAATTGGCGACTCAAAATATGGTGATAAAAATCACGATTTAATGTTTGATAAAAATTTTGCTTGGAAAAATCTATTTTTACACGCGGGAAGGTTAGTTTTTAAGCATCCTTTTTCTGAAGAAAATTTAGTCCTGAAAGCAAATTTCCCGAAAGATTGGATCTCGTTGTTCGAAGAATTTTCTTGGAAAAATCCGCAACTATAAGTTTGTCTATAAATACATAAAAAAATCGCTGTGCTACTTTGTAATTAATAACACAGCGATTTTTTTGCGGAATATGATGTACTTATAAGTGTATGCTTTATTGATCAATAGAATCTGAACGAAACGCAATCAATTCTCCATCTTCGAAAGTTGGCGAAACTTCTATCGGATTGCAACAAACTTCACAATCTTCAATATAGGACTGCTCTCGGACACTGGCATCTAATAACATCGAAATTTCTTCCCAACAGTGCGGACACTGAAAAAAATGTTCCTGCTCCATTATGCGATTACTTTTAAAACCAATTTCCCGTTTTTTTCTCCAGAAAAAAGTCTGTTATAGGTTGCTTCGAAGTTTTCGATTCCTTCATAGATATCTTCTCTAGATTTTAGTTTTCCTTCCTGCATCCAAATACCCATTTGTTTCGCAGCAATTCCAAAATCTTTTGTATAATCCATTACTACCATTCCTTGCATCGAAGAACGTGTTACCAATAAAGATAAGTAATTACTAGGTCCGTTAATTTTATGTTTGTTATTATATTGTGAAATTGCGCCACAAATAACCACTTTTGCATGCATTCTTAATTTACTCAAAGCAGCATCTAAAATTACACCTCCTACATTGTCAAAAAACACGTCTACTCCTTTTGGACATTTCTGTTTTAATGCGGAATAAATATTTTCTGTCTTATAATCAATTGCGGCATCAAACCCCAAATCATTTTTTAGATATTCGCATTTCTCTTTTCCCCCAGCGATTCCAATAACGGTGCATCCTTTTAATTTTGCAATTTGTCCAACAATAGAGCCCACAGCACCTGCAGCTCCAGAAACCAAAACAATATCGCCCTCTTTTATTTTACCAACTTCTAAAATCCCAAAATAAGCAGTCATTCCTGGCATTCCTAAAGTTCCTAAATACATAGGCATCGAAGCTAAGTTTTCATCCACTTTATACCAACCATCCCCGTTTGAAACCGAAAATTGCTGCACGCCGCCCCAACTTGTCACACAATCTCCAACATCAAATTTCGGATTGTTATTATTTTTTATAATTTTTCCAATAGCACCTGCACGCATCACATTATCTAATTCTATTGGTGGGATGTATGATTTTGTATCGTTCATCCATCCACGCATTGCAGGATCTAAAGAAATATAATGATGTTCTATTAAAATTTCTCCGTCTTCTAATTCAGGAATCGTTGCTGTTTCTAAATTCCAAGTAGTTGCATCTGGGAATCCTTTTGGTCTATTTTTTAAAATGATTTGTTTGTTCTTCATAAGATTGATAATCGTCCTTAAAAATAAGAATAATTAATATTTTAAAAGCTCTTTAATTGTTTTTTCTAATCTATTTTTCCCTAAATATTGTTTCTCTAAACTGGGTTCAAACGGAATTGGAGTTTCTAGACTCGCAACTCTTTTTACAGGTGCGTCTAAATATTCAAAACAGTGTTCATTAATCAATGCTGAAATATCGCTAGAAATTCCTCCAAAAAGAGAATCCTCCTGCACAATTACAACTCTTCCTGTCTTTTTTACGGAGGTATATATGGTTTCAGTATCTAGAGGTTGTAAGGTTCTTAAATCGATGAGATCTGCAGAAATAGTTGCATTATTTTCTAAATATTCTAAAACCCAATGAATTGGCGCTCCGTAACTAATTATTGTCAATTGTGTACCTTCTTTTATAAGGGCTGCTTTACCAATTTCTGTTGTAAAATAATTTTCCGAAACATCGTTGTAAATAGAACGATACAATCCTTTATGTTCAAAAAACAACACAGGATTTGGATCATTAATGGCAGCGATCAACAAGCCTTTCGCATCTTGAGGAAAAGCAGGATACACCACTTTTAAACCTGGTGTTTTTGTAAACCAAGCTTCATTTGTTTGACTGTGAAAAGGACCTGCACCAACACCGGCACCGCAAGGCATTCTTATTACAATAGCTGCATTTTGTTCCCATCTGTAATGAGATTTTGCTACTAAATTTACTACTGGATTAAAGCCAGAAGAAACAAAATCTGCAAATTGCATTTCTACAACAGATTTAATTCCACTTACAGACAAACCGTAGCTAGCAGAAACAATGGCAGACTCGCAAATCGGTGTATTCCGAACACGCTCTTTTCCAAATTTTTCTACAAAACCATCGGTAATTTTAAAAACGCCACCGTACTCCGCAACATCTTGTCCCATGATTACTAAGTCATCGTGTTTTTCCATGGATTGCTGCAATCCTTCAGAAATAGCATCCACAAAACGGATGTTTTTCTTTTCTGATGAAGGCTTTATATCTTCAAATTCATAGGATTTGAAAACATCATTTAATTCAGTTTCTAAATTTGGGGTTATCTTTTCTTCATCATATGCTTTCTGTAAATGGTCATTTATTTCTTGAGTAATTTCTTCTTTATACTGCGTTTCAATTGCAGTTGTAAGAATTTTTTTCTTTTTTAGAAATTCAATATAGTTTTCTAGAGGATCTTTTTTTGCCCAAAAATCTAAGGTTTCTTTGGCAACATATTTTGTGCCGCTTGCTTCCTCATGACCGCGCATTCTAAAGGTTTTAAACTCTAATAAAATAGGCCTTGGTTTTTTGCGAATACTTTCTGCAAGTTTAAAAACTTTGGCATATACTTCTAAAATATTATTTCCATCAATAATATGGCTTTCCATGCCGTAACCAATGCCTTTGTCTGCAATATTCTTACAATTAAATTGCTCTGAAGTTGGCGTCGATAGACCATACCCATTATTTTCTACACAAAATAAAACAGGTAAGTTCCAAACAGAAGCTACATTTAAAGCTTCATGAAAATCTCCCTCGCTTGTGCCTCCTTCACCGGTAAAAACAGCACAAACTTTATTGTTGTTTTTCAATTTATTCCCCAATGCAATTCCGTCTGCAACGCCTAGTTGAGGGCCTAAATGAGAAATCATACCAACAATATGATATTCTTGAGTACCAAAATGAAAGCTTCGATCTCTACCTTTTGTAAAGCCGTTCATTTTTCCTTGCCATTGAGAAAATAATCTGTACAAAGGAATGTTTCTAGTTGTAAAAACCCCTAAATTTCTGTGCATTGGTAAAATATATTCATCCTCCTTCAAAGCAGCAGTTACTCCAACAGAAATAGCTTCTTGACCAATTCCAGAAAACCATTTAGAAATTTTCCCTTGACGTAAAAGAATTAACATTTTTTCCTCTATTAAACGAGGTTTTAGCATATTCTTATAAAGAGACAAAAGTTGTTCTTTAGGCATATCGTTTGCGATAAATTTAATTTTATCAGACATAAATTATAAATTTCATAAGAATAACAAACATAACACTTCAAAAGTAGAATCCATAAAAAAATCCTTATCAATTTTATTGATAAGGATTGTAGTTAATATATATATATTTTAAAGACTATAATTCTTTAAAAATAGCATGCATCATTCTTTGTTTGTCATTGATGCTTTCTTCTAAAGCAATCATTGTTTCTGTTCTATTTACACCTGGTATATCGTCTATTGTATAAATGATATCTTTTGCATCATTTGTTCCCTTTGCCCTCACTTTACAAAAGATGTTATATTTACCAGCGGTTACGTAAGCAACAGTTACGTTAGGTATTTTTCTTAAATTATCAAGAACATTCTGCGTCATAGAAGTTTTTTCTAAGTAAATACCAACATGTGCTATAAAAGAATAGCCCATTTTTTCGTAGTTCAATGTTAAGGTAGAACCTTGAATAATGCCTTCATCTTCCATCTTTTTTACACGAACGTGAATGGTTCCTGCAGAGACCAATAATTGCTTTGCAATGTCGGTAAATGGTGTTCTAGCGTTTTCAATTAAAATGTCTAAAATTTGGTGATCAATTTCGTCTAAGATAAATTTTTTCATAGTTTATATATAAATCAATAATATATGCAAATTTATTATTTTAATTTAATAAAAGAACAATAAAAATGAGAAATATATAAATTTTTTAGCTTTCGAAAACGATTTCGTGATGCCCAATTTTGCCTTTCAGGCTTTTTTCTTCTATTTTAACCAATGTTGAAGTTAATTTGCCGTCAATAATTTGATCTTTAAATTGATATGCAACATCTAATTTAGAATTTGGAAATCTATGAATAACGTCATAAAAAGATTTGTCATTATTAGGAATCGTGAAATAGTCTCTATAGGATGTAAATTCGGTGGTTTTTGCGATGTGATAGATACCTTGAAGAATTGAGAAAAAAGTATATTTTCTAGATGCCTCTCGCAAATAATCATTAGGATAATGACCCGACTCAATTAAAACAGTATTGTAGCCTAGTTTCTGAAAATTGTCTCCTGTTGCTGTTGGGTAAAATTCATCTGTATATCTACCAACGCAATTAGGAATTACTTTTTGCAACATGGCATTCATGGCAATAATAACATGCATCGTCTCTTTTCTACCCTTAGTTAATGCTCTTGTTTCTTCTTCTGATGGTGCTAAAAAAGAGATGGTTGCAGGGTTATTAGTGTCTTGTACATTAAAAATAGTTCTTTGGTCATGTAGATTAAAACAAAACTGCGGATCGAACTCTTCCAAAACACCGCGTAAGATTTTACTTTCTTTTGCTTTTCTATCTACAGCATCTCTATTTAAATCCATGTTATTTCCGTTTACTCTTGTATATGCTTCTGCACCGTCAGGATTTAACATCGGTATAAAAACAAGTGTACAGGTTTCTAAAATTGTTTTTATTTCATTTTCGCTGTCATTTAAGAAACAGTTAAAAAGATCAAATAACGCTTTTGTACCAGTACTTTCATTACCATGCATCTGAGACCACAATAAAATCTTCTTATCTCCAGTGCCAATTTTTAGTTTATATATAGGAGTTTCTTTTTCAGAAGTTCCTATTTGAGTTATTTCAAAAATAGCTTCGTATTTTTTAAACAGCTGTTTGATGTCTTTAAAACGTATCCATTTTCCAAAAAGAGTTGTCTCTCTTTTTTTCTTAAAAAGTGTTTCTAAAAAAGCGATTGTCAATAAACTCATAATTGTAGGTATAAAATCTTCTGTAAAAATAATGGAATCACATTTGTAATCAAACTAAAATGTTACAAATGTAAACTATCGGTATTTTACAAGTGTAAACAAAATCAACTGCCGCTAGAATTACTTTTGTAAACATTAATTACCAGCAATGAGATTACAACATATAACTATACTTTATCTTATAAGTTAATGCTATTACGTGTATTTAATTTACTATATTTTAACAAGTTACATGTTTTAATTAAAGCTATACTTTATGTTAATTTGACTCTGATTTAATTAAAATAAGATTTAACTTTGTGATTAAAAAGATAATTTTTACATTTGTAAAAAGACATGTGTTACAATGATAAACAGTGAGGATTTTACAAATAGACTAAAGAAATTGATGGAACACCATCAACTTTCGGCATCTACCTTTGCAGATAAAGTAGGTGTGCAACGTTCTAGTATTTCCCACATCCTCTCCGGAAGGAATAAACCGAGTTTAGATTTTATTCTAAAAGTGACATCAGAATTTAAAGACGTAGACATTTATTGGTTGTTAAATGGAATAGGCGTTTTTCCGGTGCTTGAAGTTTCAAAGAGAAAAAGTACAACGACTGCCTCCTCTTTATTCAATACTAATTCTGAATCTGATGGAAAACAAATACAACGTATTGTTGTTTTTTTTACAGACGGTACTTTTGATGAATACCAGAAATAGTTCTTAAAAAAGAATTTTAAAACAAAAATTCTTTTTCAACTTATAATTATTTAAATACTCTATTTTAGACTTATGAATACAATTGATATTAGAACAGTAAATGTTGTTCAATATATACAGCCTTTGCGAGAAGGTGGTTCTTTACCTGCAATTGTAAAAGCGGATGACGGATTTTTGTACGTGCTAAAATTTAGAGGTGCAGGACAAGGAAAGAAAGCGTTAATAGCAGAATTTATTGGAGGTGAGTTGGCAAGAGCTATGAATTTAAAAGTTCCAGAATTGGTTTTTATGAATTTAGATGCTTCTTTTAGTAAAACGGAGCCCGATGAAGAGATTCAAGATTTACTGAAATTTAGTGTTGGCTTAAACCTTGGTCTACATTTTTTATCAAGTGCAATTACCTATGATCCTTTGGTTTCTGAAGTAGATGCATTCACAGCATCTAAAGTGGTTCTTTTAGACAGCTTGATTAGCAATATTGATAGAACTGCAAAAAACACCAATCTACTAAATTGGAATAAAGAACTATGGATTATCGATAACGGCGCAAGTTTGTACTTTCATCATAATTGGCGGACTTGGGAAACTCATTTGACAAGAACTTTTCCTTTGATAAAAGACCATGTACTTTTACCGAAAGCAACTTGTTTATCTCAAGCATCAGAAAAAATAAAGCAACAGATTCATTCGGGTGTAATTTCAGAAATTATTTCTAATATTCCTGAAGATTGGTTGTTGAGCGATGGCGATGTATTAAGTCCACAAGAAATAAGAGCTGCATATATTTCTTTCTTGAATGCAAAAATTTCAATGTTGGATGTATTAGTTAAAGAAGCTGAAAATGCTAAATAAAAATATATTTGAGTACGCAATCATTAGACTCGTTCCCAAAGTTGAACGTGAAGAATTCTTTAATATTGGTGTGCTCCTATTTTCCAAACAAAAAAAATTCTTGGACATCAAATACCTTATTGATATGCAAAAGCTGAAAGCGATTGCACCCGAAATAGAAGCTACTGTTTTGAATGGGTATTTAAATGCTTGGAAATTAATTTGTGATGGAAACGCTGCGGGAGGTAAAATAGGTGACTTAGAAATTTCTGACAGATTTAGATGGCTAGCAGCATCCAGAAGTACCATAATACAAAGCTCTAAAACACATTCCGGATTGTGTGAAAATCCCGAAGAAGCGCTACAGGATATTTTTGAAAAGTATGTTCTGTAGAATTTATACCTTTAAGTAACTTTTTATGAATCTATTTTATGAGTTTGTTTTTCGGTTATTTAAAACAAACGATTCAAGCAAATAAGTCTTAATTTATTTATAGATTAAATAAATCTTTAAAACTAAACTTTTAGTGATACAAAAAGTGAACTGCCTCTATGCTATCTTCTTGGCACAAATTGTTCAGAGTAAAATATGGAAACCTCTTTTTTAAAAACGAATTTTAACCCATCAAATATTAGATGTTTTTAATTCATTTAATACAATCGCGTAACACCTAATATTTTAGATATCAATTAAAATACTTTTTATGCTTTCAATTCTCTAATATGTTTTCGATTTATTCTAGTGCAACTTTTATGGTATTCTTCTAAAATCTATTTTTTGTAAACTACTTTACAATCCATAAAGGCACTTCCATGTCTTGATTAAAAAGTTCTTCAGTAACGCTTCCTACTAGCAAAGAAGAAAAAGTGTTTCTTCCTTTATCTCCTACAATAATAAGGTTTACTCCAGAAGCTTCCGCTTTCGAGATTAGATTTTCTGCAATACCAATATCTCTGCCTAAAATAATTTCTGAAGTCAAGTCTCCGTCAAACGCAATCTTTTTTATGAATTTTGCATATTTTTCTTTCAAATGATTCTCTATCTTCGAATCGAGATGCTCTTTTGGAATATAGGGAGAGAATTGCACTGGTACATTGTATATGTGCATTGCCTTTACCTTTGCTGTTGTGGTTTTTTGTAAACTTTCTGCTACTTTAAACACCTTTTTAGAAGCATTAGAAAAATCTGTTCCAGCCCAAATACTTGAAATTACAGGTGTTGTATCTTTTGGAATGGACAAAATATCACATTTCAACAAACGCAATAATTTTCCACTAACCACACCAGTGCCTCTAGATTTATTTTTGTTTCCGATTAAAGCGAGCTGAATCACGTATTTATCAACAATATAATTGATAAGAGATTCAGAATAAGGATCTTCTGAAATAAGTACTTCCCATGCTACTGAAGATGTAAATTTTTCGGCGATCTTTTCATTTAACTCATCTCCAATTATTTCATCAAGATTAAGATCTTTTAATTGTTCTTCAAATAATTCTGAGATTTCGTATTTTTTAATATTATGTACAAAGTAAACTTTTTCAACTTGAAGAGATTCGGCAATAAAGGAGGCATACTCAATTAAAGTGTTGTCAATATCTGAAAGGTCTAAAGCAACTAAGATGTTTTTTTTTTCCGTCATTAATAGAATTATTTAATATTGTTTTCCTTATTTATATTTCGTTTTTTAACGATGGTAGAGACTATTTCTTCATAATTTTCAAGTTCTTTTTGAGATTCCCGCTTTTTTAGTTTCCGAAAATCTTCGCTTAAACCCTTGTAAAGTGAAAAGCACATGACTATTAAAATTATAGCAAATGGTAAGCCTGTTACAATAGTGGCTGTTTGGAGTGCTTGCAACCCACCGCCTATTAAAAGAACAGCAGCTACACTACCCTCTACAATTGCCCAAAATATTCTTTGACCTACCGGTGCATCTATTTTACCTCCGGTAGTTAAACTATCGACTACCAAAGATCCGGAATCTGAGGAGGTAACAAAAAATCCTGCAATTAAAATTATAGCAATAATATTAAGAATAAATGCAAAAGGATAATCTTCTAAGAACACAAAGAGTGCAGTGGCAACATTGTCGTTCACAGCATTTACGATCGTATCGTTTCCAAGAATAGCCTCATTTATTGCGGAGCTTCCGAAAGCTGAAATCCAGAAAAAAGTTACAATAGAAGGCACTAATAATACGCCTAAAATAAACTCTCGTATGGTCCGTCCTTTAGAAATACGAGCAATAAACATACCTACAAAAGGAGACCAAGCAATCCACCAACCCCAGTAAAAGGTAGTCCAGGCATTCTGCCAATTGGTACCAGTATAACTTTCTGTCCAAGTTGAAATTTCAAGGATACTAGATAAATAATTCCCTGTATTTTGAACAAAAGATTTAAAAATAAAAATTGTGGGGCCTAGTATGAGCACTATCAGCAGAAAAACTACCGCTATTCTCATATTCCATTCACTCAAAACCCGCACTCCTTTATCTACGCCTAATACTACAGAAATAGTAGCAATAAGAGTAATTCCTCCAATTAAAATCACTTGAGTTATTACGCCACTATCGATTCCAAAGAGATGATTTAATCCTGCAGCAATTTGCTGAACACCTAATCCTAAAGAGGTTGCAAGGCCAAATAAAGTAGCAAGTACAGCAAATATGTCTATTGCATCTCCAATTCTTCCATAAATTCTATCTCCTAAAAAAGGATAAAAAACAGATCTAATTGTAAGTGGAAGTCCGCGAGAATAAGTGAAATATGCCAAAGACAATCCTACCAAGGCATATATTGCCCAAGCATGAAAACCCCAGTGAAGAAAAGTAAATTTCATCGCTTCTTTGGCAGCTTCTGCGGTTTCACCTGCAGCCATCGGTGGACTTAGGTAATGATAGATCGGTTCTGAAATGCTCCAAAATAGCAATCCAATTCCCATTCCCGCACTAAATAGCATCGCAAACCAAGAAAGGGTTTTAAATTCCGGTTTTGCAGTTTGTCCTCCTATCCTTATTTGCCCATACTTACTAAAGGCCAAATAAATCATAAATACCAAAAACACATTTACACTCAATATAAAAAACCAACCGGCCTTATTCGCTACAAAAGCCTGAATTTCAGTAAAATGCTGTTCTGCCTCATCTTTAAATAATAAGGTTAATGTGATGGTGATGATGACGATAATAGCAGAAGTGAAAAATACGGGTCCGTTCACTTCCAATCCAAAAATGGATTTTTTCTCATCACTTCTTATAATTTTTTTAGCCATAATAAAGTGTGTTTTTAATTATAATTTAATTTTTATAAGCGTTTTAAAGCTGCTTTAATTTATGTTTTAAACTTAAAAATAGTATCCAATATTAATATTAAATCGAGCTTCCCATTCAGCATCTGGATTTCCTTTTGCAAAATCATCTACAAAATTACCACCTAACCAAGAGTGATTGTAACCAGCAGCATAATCAATGTAGGTATATAAATTTCCGGCAGAAACTAAAACTCCTGTTACATTCATATAAGAATCTGTAAAAGCAGCGGCGCTTTTCTCCATATAAGCAAAATCGTTGTAAAATTGTAAATTGCTGACGGGGCCCCATTTAACAGGAACATTTCTAGAAATAGCGAAAGTGTACATATTAAAATCGGCAGCCACCTGGTAAGGATAACCATAAGCAGCCATAGAGATCACATCTCTCGTTTCTCCATCGGCGTTTTCGGGGTTGTGTGCTGCAGTAATAAATTGTGCTTTTACATTCCATTTTCCTTTGTTTAGTTCGTAATGAGCAGCAAGTGCAGAGTGATTTCCCACTTCTTCGGTATCTAAATTATACAAGCCTCCATACTGAAGAGAGACTCCTAGTCTACTTTTAGCTTTTTCTCCAAACTTGTAAATAAACTTTCCATTGAATTTATTTATTTCTTTATTTCTTCCGGCGATATCATATGAATATCGATTTGGAGAAACTTCAGTATTATTTCCAAATCTCAATTCTTCTGCATTTTTAAAGAATGCCAGTTGATA
>ENA-ORXF01001632-ORXF01001632.1-marine-metagenome-genome-assembly--contig:-NODE-1632-length-14223-cov-5.350346_pt1 | contig 14223 bp, 18 predicted proteins | sample MGYA00237864_ERZ511476 | MGnify/ENA primary metagenome ERZ511476 (study PRJEB26306, sample SAMN06343908) | marine metagenome | isolation source: coastal waters | place: Atlantic Ocean: West Antarctic... | reverse complement strand
TCACTTGCATCCGATCTTGCTATAGAACATATTACTTCATTATTAATTGGGCTTACGTTGTCAAAGTATTTACCAGACTTTGGTTCAACAAATTTTCCACCTATAAAATTTCCATATTTTTCTTTAAATGGAAATTTAACTTTTAAGTGAGACGTATCTAATGTTTTTGAAATATTTATGTTTGATTCTGTACTCATTTTCAGCTCTCCCCTAGAATTTACAATTTTAATTATTTAACAATAAAAATTGTTTACTGTCAAACTGAGATTTAAAATAATCTATTTTATGATTTTGTAAGTAAATTAAAGTAACAAAAAAAATATGTACAATTATAAGTTGTAACTACTTTCGCCGTGACTTCCGAAGTCAAGGCCTTCTCCTATTTCTTCATCTTCTGACACTCTTAAGCCTGTTGTTAGTTTAATAATTTTTACAATAACTAAGGTTCCAACAAATGACAGAAGGGCTACGGTTAACACTCCAATTATTTGTATCGTGGTTTGCTCTAAAGCAGATTTTTCCAAACCCAATCCTCCAAAAAATTCTGTAGCTAAAATTCCTGCCAGCAACGTTCCTATTATTCCACCCACACCATGAACTGCGAACACATCTAAAGAGTCATCAATTTGAAGTTTAAATTTAACAAACCCAACGCAGTAATAACAAATACTTCCGGCTAAAATTCCTAAAATAATTGCACCCATTGGTCCAACAAATCCTGATGCCGGAGTTATAGTTGCAAGTCCCGCTATCATTCCTGTAATCATTCCTACCAAACCTGGTTTTCCATTTTTAATCCAATCAATAAACATCCAAGTAATAGTCGCCATAGCTGCAGAAATATGAGTAACTAGCATTGCCATTCCAGCATTTTCATTTGCTGCTAACGCAGATCCAGCATTAAATCCAAACCAGCCAACCCAAAGCATGCAAGCTCCTATCATTGCTAATACCGGACTGTGAGGAGGATTAAAATTTTTAGGAAAGTCTTTTCGAGATCCTAGAGAGTATGCAATAACCAAAGCAGACACTCCAGCAGTGGTATGGACTACTAACCCACCTGCAAAATCAAATACACCCATTTTTGCCAACCATCCACCACCCCAAACCCAGTGGGTTGCAGGTGCGTATACGAAGATTAACCAAAGAACTGTAAATAAAACAACTGCAGAAAATTTCATTCTTTCTACAAACGCCCCAACAATTAAAGCTGGGGTAATTATTGCAAAAGTCATTTGAAACATAACAAAAACCGTTTCTGGAATATCCCCAGATAAACTTTTTAAATTAACTGTTTTTAAAAAAATCTTATCTAAATTTCCAATGTAAGAACCATCTCCACTAAAAGAAAGGGAGTAACCTAGTACAAACCAAACAACGGAAGCTAAGACAGCAATGACCAAACATTGTGCCAAAACCGAAATAGTATTTTTAGATCTAACTAGTCCAGCATAAAACAAAGCAAGGCCTGGCAAAGTCATAAATAAGACTAAAGCCGTTGATGTTAAAATCCATGCTGTGTTTGCATTGCTCATGTAAAGCAAACTAAGCTGTTGAATAAAGTTTAGTTATGTTAAATGCGCATATCTTTTATGCACTGGTATAATGGGTATTATTTTTTTTCAACTCTTTGTATAGAAAATCCAGCTTCTACCAATGGTTGAAACCCACCCTTAACATGCATTACATTGGTGAAGCCCATTTCCATTAAAGCCTTGGAGGCAAGGGCACTCCTCCAATTAGAAGCGCAATATAAAATTTTTACCCTCTCAACTCTTAAGTCAGATTTAAAATAAGGACTTTCAGGATCTAGCCAAAATTCCAACATACCTCTAGGTATGTGCCTTGCTCCCTTAACGGTTCCTGATTTCCACAATTCTCTAATATCTCTTATGTCGATTAACAAATGATTATCCAATTTTAATAAGGCCTTAGCTTCTTGAGGCTCAATTGTAGTAACAATTTGCATGGCTTCATCCACTAAAGATTTGATAGTCTTTATTTTCATAAAATATTACTTAATAACTTATCAATTTTTAAGGTGAGAAACTATTCTCAATCAACAAAGGCCAAATTCTTTTTGTTCAATACCCAAATAATACAAGATTGTCTCAAGATCGTTGAAAAAAATTTGGTTGTTTACTTGATCTCTTACAATTTGATGGGCATGGTAGCCCACTCCTAAGCCAGCATTAGTTAACATTCCTAAATCATTAGCTCCATCTCCTATTGCAACTACTTTAGATTTGGAAATGTTTTTTTCTTTAGTTAATTTGTTTAAATAATTTAATTTTGAATTTTTTCCTGCAGTGATTGGCACATACTCTCCAGTGAAACAATCATTTTTAAATTCAAACTCATTACTAATAACGTTTTGAAATCCTAATCTCTCTCCTACAAAAGTAGAAATAGGAGCAAAGCCTCCTGTCACCAAACTAGTAATAAATCCTCTTTGATTAAGGGTTTTGACCAACACTTTAGAGCCTGAATGAAATTTAATTTCCGCTAATACTTGGTCAATTAATGTTATAGGTTTTCCTTTTAAATAATTCAGTCTTGTATTTAATGTTGTTTTAATATCAATCTTACCCTCCATTGCTAACTTGCTAGTCTCATCAATATTAGACTCTACACCACATATTTTAACTAAATCATCCAGAGTTTCATTTTCAATAACAGTAGCATCCATATCTGAAAGTAATATTTTTTTATCCCTATTGGCTAAGGACTGAATACAAACATCTATTTTTTCTAAATAACATTTTTTTCTCAGCTCTTGATTTTGATCTTGGGTTAAAGTTTCTAAATAAAAATCATAAGCACGTTCGGCAAGCTTAGTTTTTTTATTGATTTGGAGAGAAAGGGTATTTTGAAAATAGTTAGATAAATCTTCTAAAGCAAGTGAATTGGAATGTACAAGTGTAACAATCTGATTTTTACTGTTCATTAAAACTTAAATATTTGGCCTGAATAACTAACGGAATTTTTTTAATACTTTCTATTACCGTTTTTTTAATTTCACTATCAGTTGAAATAAGCGCTACAGCCTCTCCTCCAGATTTTTTTCTTCCTAAATTAAAAGTTCCAATATTAATTTTATTATCTGCTAACACTTTGGACAAATCACGAATAAAACCAGGTTTGTCTTCATTGCTAATATATAGGTTGTGTGCTGAAAGTTCTGCATCAATCTCTATTCCTTTCACTTCTACTATTCTTGGCTTACCAGCAAACAAAGTCCCTGAAACAGATCTAGTTTGCTTGTCAGTAGTTACTATCAGCTTAATACATGTTTGATATTCAGATTGTTTTTGATGCTTCACTTCTGAAATTTCAATAGATTTGCTTTTTGCAACTAAAATAGAATTAATAACATTAATATTATCCATTGTAGGTTTAAGTAACGAATAAATAATGGTTTGCAAAAGTGGTTGAGTGTTAATTTCAGATGCTTGCCCTTCAAATTCAACTTGAATAGATTTAATAGCATTTTCTGTTAGTTGCCCAGTAAACCCTCCTAGTTGTGAACATAAAGACAGGTAAGGCTTTACGGAGGTATATTCTTTTGCAGTCAAGGAGAAGGTGTTTACTGCATTCATAATAGCCCCTGTTTTTAAATAATCACTTATTTGTTCTGCAATCTGCAAAGCAACTTTTTCTTGGGCTTCTGTGGTAGATGCTCCTAAATGAGGAGTTAAAATAAGATTTTTAGTTCCAAGTAAAGAGCTGTCTTTAGGAGGCTCGTTCACAAACACATCTAAAGCAGCACTAGCAACTTGTCCTGATTCCAAATTCTCTTTTAGGGCATCTTCATCTACCAAGCCTCCTCTTGCGCAATTTACAATTCTTACACCTTTTTTCATTTTGGAAAAAGATTCTTTGCCAATAATATTTTTTGTTTTTTCTGTAAGAGGAGTGTGCAAAGTAATAAAATCAGATCGTTTGAACAAATCATCTAAGGATACTTTTTCTACACCTATCTCGTCCGCTTTCTTATCTTGTAGAAAAGGATCAAATGCCAATACTTTAAACTGCAAACCTAAAGCACGCTGAGCAACAATAGATCCTATATTTCCACAGCCTATAACACCTAAATACTTTCCAGTAACTTCAATTCCTTTGATAGAAGATTTTTCCCATTCTCCTGCATGGGTTGTTTGGCTAGCAAAAGGAATTTGTCTTGCAGTAGATAAAAGTAAAGTAATAGCGTGTTCGGCAGTAGTAATAGAATTTCCGAATGGTGTGTTCATAACCACTTTTCCATTATTAGTGGCAGCTTCTAAATCAATATTGTCAACTCCAATTCCTGCCCTACCAATTACTTTTAATTTTTTACAAGACTCAATTACTTTTTTAGTAGCTTTCGTGGCTGAACGAACCACTAATCCATCATAATCTTGCAGCTCTTCAATAAGGGCAGATTCATCCAAACCATTTTTAACAATAGCTTCAATGCCATTATCAGAAAAAATTCTGACTGCTTCTTCGCTTAATTTATCTGCTATTAAAACCTTAAACATTTATTTTCTTATACTTTGGTAACCCCATTCAATCCACGGCAATAAGGTCTCAATATCAGAAGATTCCACCGTAGCTCCTCCCCATATTCTAAATCCAGGTGGCGCTGTTCGGTATGCATTAATATCAAAGGCGACTTGCTCTTTATCTAAAAGACTGTTTATTTCTTTTATTTTTAATTGCTGTTGATCTTCTGATAATTCTAAAAACCAAGGGTCTATAATTTTTAAACAAATACTTGTCGAAGAAAGAGTTGAAGGATCTTTTGCTAAAAAATCAATCCATTTATTTGATTCAACCCACGTTTTAACTACTTGTAAATTTGATTGTGACTTATCAATAGAACCTTTGCTTCCTCCAATCGATTTAATCCAATTTAAAGCATCAATTGCATCTTCTACGCAAAGCATGGAGGGAGTATTGATCGTTTCTCCCTTAAAAATACCTTCAATTATTTTCTTATTGTTTGCTAACCTAAATATTTTGGGAATGGGCCAAGCTGGCTGATACTCAGATAGTCGTTCTAAAGCTTTTGGGGATAAGGCTATCATTCCATGCGCAGCTTCTCCTCCTAAAACCTTTTGCCAAGACCAGGTTATGACATCTAATTTATACCAATCCATATCCATGGCAAATACTGCAGATGTAGCATCGCAAATAGTTAATCCTTTTCTATTATCAGTAATCCAATTTGCATTTGGCAAACAAACTCCTGAAGTGGTCCCATTCCAATTAAAAACAATATCATTATCAAAATTAATTTTTTGCAAATCCGGTAACTCGCCGTAGTCTGCTTTGTGTATGTTTAGGTTTTTTATTTTTAGCTGTTCTTTAATATCTTTTGCCCAATCATTTCCGAAACTCTCCCATACCAAAGTCTCTACTCCAGTTTTTCCAAGCAAAGACCACATGGCAGATTCAATTGCTCCTGTATCTGATCCAGCTATAATTCCTACTTTATAATCACTAGGTAGATTTAAAGTTTCTTTACTAAGATTAATTACTTCAGCTAATCTCTGCTTGGGAAGTTTTGCTCTATGTGACCTTCCTAAAGAATCTGTTTTTAAATTTTGAATGTTCCATCCTGGACGCTTTGCACAGGGGCCTGATGAGAAGTTAGGATTATTTGGTTTGGTTACTGGTTTATCAATCATATTCGTAATAAAAAATCGGTGCAACTATATTTAGTTACACCGATTTATAAATGTAAAAATTTTTTAAGCGGCTACTTTTAAAGGTATCCCGTATTTAATAGAAATACCTGATAAAAAATTCCACATAAATTTAGCGGTCGTCAAAGCAGCAGTCTCTGCTTTTTTTTGCTCAGCTTCAGTTAGTTCGTTAAGAAGTTTTTCACACTCTTGTCTATGAACTACGTCAGCACCTTTGTGAACTTCAAAAAACATCAAACCTTCTTCGGTAGTAACTCCGTAATGTTTTTTTAATCCTTGGATTTTTGTTTCTGCAATTTCAGGAACTTGTCTTTCGTAAGTAAAAAAAGAACCTAAGCCTTCTGCATAACTAGATCTTGCTTGTTTGAAAAAATTTTCAATCATTTCAGAAGTGAATTTTTCTTGTGGTTTTTGTTCAATCTCCTTTGAATCAGCTCCCATTGCTAATGCAAAATTTTTCCACAATTTTGGATGATCATTTTCTCTATCTTCCTCTTCGTTTAAATTTTCCAACAAAATTTTTCTTTGCTCAATGTCTTCACATAGTGAATGCGTAGCACTGATATATCGAGGAAATGCTTTTACGTGCTGGTAGTATTGCTCAGCATAGTCTTTAATAATTTCTCTAGTTAGATTTCCTTCATTCCACGCTTGGTAGAATGGGTGTTTTAATAAGTGATACTCGTCTAATTTTTCGTTTAACGCTTTTGAAAACATTTTTATTCTCCTGATTTAATCCGATTATTAAATTTATAGAATTTTCGACTGCATAATCAATACATTTAAGAAGGATACTAACAGGCAAAAAAAACAGCCTTAAAATCTAATTTAAGGCTGTTTTTTAATAAAAAAATTATCCTTGTTTATTGAACATTTCCTTTAAAGCTTTTGCAGGCAAAAACTTGACTTTTTGAGATGCTGAAATTTGGATAGTTTCACCTGTTCTAGGGTTTCTACCTTGTCTAGCTTTTCTTTTTGCTACTTTATAAGTACCAAATCCAGCAATTTTAACATTATCGTCATTTTTTAATGCATCTAAGATAATGTTTGTTATTCCATCAAATGTTCTTTCTGCATCGGCCTTGCTAAGATTCATGCTTGCTGAAATTTTAGCTATCAGTTGTTTTTTGTTCATTTTATTGACCTTTCGATTCGTTATATTTTTTAATATGATCAAAAAACCCGTAAAATCAATGAAAATATAGTAGTTGGAATATAAATAAACACAACCTGTGGTGATAACTTAAAAAAATGGGCGTTCCATATAGGTTTTTTTAAAAAAGTCCTAATCCTTTTAAATCGTTAAAAGTGGCAAAAAACATCAGTGTAAACAATAGAAAAAACCCAAATCTATAAAAATACTCCTGTATTTTTTCACTTAGAGGCTTTCCTCTCGCAAATTCAATCAAGTAAAAAAACAAATGTCCGCCGTCTAATAAAGGTATAGGGAACAAATTAATCAGACCAAGACTTATTGAAATATATGCCATAATCGATAAAAATGGGAAAAACCCATAGTCTGCGACCTGGCCTGTAATTTGAGCTATTTTTATGGGTCCACCTAATTGATCTGGACTTGCAGAGCCAGCTATTACATTTCCTAAGTAACTCAGTGTTAAAGTTATAGTTTTGTAAGTTTCTTTAAAGGCATAATAAATGGCCTTAGTAGGGCCGAGCTGTTGTCTGTCCATTTTGTTATTTAATGGTGCAATTTTAATACCAATTAATTTTCTTTGAGATTTATTTCCCAATGAATCGGTTCCTGATTTGATAACTGGCATAATCTCAAATTTTAATAACTTAGAATTTCTTGTAACTTCCAATTGAATTACATCATCAGCACCTGGCATATTAATCAAAGCTGACACTTCGTTGATACTTTCTATTTTTGTACCATTAATAAAAGAAATTTGATCGCCAGCCTTTAGACCTGCTGATGCAGCTGGACTTTCTTTTTGTACCTCTTGAATAATTGGAATGGAGCTATCCTTGCCCTTGATCATAAAGATTAAGGAAAAAATAAAAATTGCTAATATAAAATTAGCAATCGGTCCTGCAGCGACAATAATGGCTCTTTGGTAAAGAGGCTTGTTTGCTAGTAGTTTGTGATAGTCCTTGGAATTAACTTCACTTGGTTTTGAAGGTTTGCTTGCAGCATTACTATCTCCAAAAAATTTAACATATCCCCCCAGTGGAATAAGGCAAACTTTCCATCTAGTCCCATCCTTATCAAACCAGCCGAATAATTCTTTTCCAAACCCAATAGAGAAATCGGTTACTGTAACTTTGTATTTTTTAGCAAAATAATAATGTCCATACTCATGGATAAAAACTACCACTGATATTAGTAAGATAAAATAAAAAGCGCTTTGTAAGAATGAAATCATTTTATAGTTAGATAGATATAATTAAATAAAGACCAATGCAAAGTATTATTAGTCCAGAGACTATATTAATTCTTCTGACGAACAAATTGCTTAAGTATTTTTTAAAACTTAAGCTAATGTTTACTAAAATAACCCACCACAACATGGACCCTGAAAAAATACCCAGAACTAATATACTTGAATGAATAAAATTAATTTCTTGAAATAAATAATTAATATTAGAAAGAGCTGCTACAAACGCAATCATCGTTATGGGATTGCTGAGAGTGATTAAAAAAGTAGAAATAAAATCTTTTATATTAGTCTCATGTGTTACTAGAACAGTCTCAGAGGAAGATTTTTTTCCTATCATCATTCTAGCTCCAATAAATATAATACAAAGGCCTCCTGCCAATCTTAGCACTGGTTGATTAACTAGGGCCTGTCCTGAAATAGCAGTTAAGCTATAAATCGCAATTAGACCGTAGATAAGATCTGCTGTAGCAGCTCCTAGACCAGAAAAATATCCTGATATTTTTCCGTATTGCAAAGTTCTGTTGATACATATCATAGCTATTGCCCCGACAGGCAGTGCCACTAAAAAGCCTACTAATAAACCCGATAAGTAAGTAATCAAATTTTCTCCTCAGATTGAAGCTTACTGTATTTTAATAATTTTTTAAATTTTTTTTAGATCTAGATAGCTGAAGGACCAGTTTCACCCGTTCGAATTCTAATTACTTTGGATAAATCGGTTACAAAAATCTTCCCATCTCCTATTTGATCTGTATTCGCGGCCTGCTGTATTACGTTAATAACTGTTTCTAACTCTTCATCTTTAACTGCAATTTCTATTTTTGACTTAGATAAAAAAGAGACCTCAATTTCTGTGCCTCTATAAACTTCTTTATGGCCTTTTTGACGTCCAAAACCCTTTACTTCAGTGAGAGTGATTCCTGATATGCCAACTTTCGAAAGTTCGCCTTTAACACTTTCTACCTTGTTAGACTTGATAATAGCAGTAATTAATTTCATAATTTAATTACATTAAATTATTTTTAATATGTACGCAATCAGTGAATATCTAGAATTCTGATTGTTTAATTTTACTAAAGATAAAATCTCTAAAAGCTTTAACTCTAGCAACATTTTTTAAAGACTGTGGATAAACAAAGTGAGCCTCGTATGTAGGACCTGTTATCTCTGGTAGCACTTTCACTAAACCTGGTTTTCCTACCGCCATATAATTTGGTAACGCTGCAAGACCAACACCGCTTTCTACAGCTAACAATAATGAATAAATATTATTCACTTTCATGACTGCTTTTCTTTTTGATTTGGTTCCTACTTTTAAGATCCACTCTTTTTGAGAAAGGGGTGAAGGTGTACCTCGTCCGTAAGTAATTAATTTATGTTTATCTAATTCTTTGCCTGTTCTAGGCACTCCATGTTTTTCTAAATATTTTGAAGAACTATAAATATGGTAATTAATATTAATTATTTTTTTTTGAATATAATTAAGTTGCTTTGGTTGTCTCATCCAAATGGCAACATCTGCTTCTCTTGTGCTTAAATCTAATTCTTGATCAGTCACAATCAGCTCCACTTCTATATCAGGATTTTTTTCCATGAACTCTTGAATTCTAGGCGTGAGCCAAATTCCACCAAAGCCAACTACTGTTGTAACTACAATCTTTCCTGATGGTTTCTCTTTCTCATCCATCAAATCAGATTCTACATCTTTAATTTTAGATATCACTTCATTGGCAGTTTTATAAAGAAGCTCACCATTTTCTGTTAAGGACAATCCTCTTGCATGCCTTTCAAACAGGGTACATTTAAGCTCATGTTCCAAAGATTGTATTTGCCTACTAATTGCTGACTGACTTAAATTAAGAACTTCCGCAGCTTTCGTGAAGCTGGTTGCTTGTGTTACTGCATGAAATATTTTTAATTTATCCCAATCCATTTTTACTGATTCACATCCACTACAACTCTTCCAGATATTTCTCCTTTAAGAATCTTAGAAGACGATTGAAGAAGATCGTCCAATGACCACACTTCTGTTGCTTCATGTAATTTTTTGAAATCAATAAGATCTTTTGCTTGAGACCAAACAAATTCTCTTCTTTTGGAAGAGCACATAACTGAATCAATACCCCATAATTTTACACCTCTAATAATAAAGGGCATAACTGTGGTGTCTAATTTATAATTGCTTGCCAAACCGCAAGCAGCAACAACTCCATTAGGTCTAGTTTGGGAAAGTGCTCTCGATAAAATTTTTCCTCCTGCTGTATCTACCACCCCATCCCATAAAGCCGCCTCTAATGGCTTAGATTCTTGATCCATTTCAGATCGATCTAACACCTCACTTGCACCCAATCCCTTTAAAAAATCAGCCTTGTCTTTTTTTCCTGTAACGCCAGTAACTTTGTAACCCATCTTAGCTAAAGCCATCACGGCCACGCTACCTACACCGCCTGTTGCTCCAGTAACTAATACATCTTTAATGGGATCTCCTAATAAAATAGATTCTCTTGCTTGGATTGCAAAAGCACAAAGTAATGCTGTAAAGCCAGCTGTTCCTAAAGCCATGGCATCTTTGTTTGAAATTCCCTCTGGTGTTTTAACCAAAAATTTACTTTTTACTTTCGCGTATTGGGAATAGCCACCATAATAAATTTCACCTACCCTCCATCCAGTAAGAATAACTTTGTTCCCAGCTTTAAATTTTGGATCAGAACTCTGCTCTACTGTTCCTGCAAAATCAATACCAGGAATATGAGGATAGTCTTTAACCAATCTTCCACCGTTTTTCAAAATCATTCCGTCTTTGTAATTAAGACTAGAATAATCTACTTTTACAGTTACCTCATCTTCTTTTAAAAAAGAAAGATCAATTTCTTGTATGTTTTTCGTGAAGTTCTCACCTTCTTGATTCACCACGATGGCTTTAAATTTATTCATAGACATTCTCCTTTAGTTTCTTATTTTCTTTTTCATTAAACACAAATAGTCGTTCTGTATCTAAATCAGCATCTTCTGTTAGTACAAAACAAATATTGCTGTAACCGCAGATGACATATCCTACTTCTGGCTTAATAGTATAATATACGCGTGGATGATCTAGCTCAGTCACAACATGCGTAGTATCGATAAATATTTTTTTTAGATGATTAAACTTACCTGGAACAGAAATCATAACAATTAATCATTTATGTAGGATAGAAATCTTTTTTGAAGATTTTGACTGTCACGAAATACTCCTGTGAAATAGTTAGTGATGGTTGTTGCTCCTTCTTTTCTAACTCCTCGTGTAGTCATGCATTGATGCTCTGCATCGATGCTCACTGCAGATCCAAGGGATTTCAAACCTTTGTAAATAGAATTGGCAATTTGCATGGTTAACCGTTCTTGAGTTTGCAATCTTCTAGCATAAGCATCTACTACTCTTGCAAGTTTGCTTAAGCCTACTACTTTTTCAGAAGGAACATAGGCAAGGTGTACAGTTCCAATAATGGGAGCCATATGATGTTCACAATGACTATGAATAGTAATATTTTTTTGTATTACCATGTCATCATAGCCCTCCACATCTCCAAAAGTTTTTTCTAAGTAGTCGTCAGGATTGATTAAATAGCCTCCAAAATACTCCTGAAATGCTTTAATTACTCTTTTTGGAGTTTCTACCAAACCCTCTCTATCAGGGTTCTCTCCAACAAATTTTAATATAGTTTTAATAGCTTTTTCAGCCTCGTCCTTAGAAATCTTTTCTAAAATTTTATCTTTTATATCTGTTACGTTTTTCATTATTTTTGTAAAATCAACTTATAATATATATGTATTTTTGAAAATGGTTATATTGTCTTAAAATGTTTAAAGAAAGAAAATCAGTAGAAGAAGTTGAAGAAGGTAAGTTTTTGTCACCTAAGTTTAATGAGAAAGGCTTAATTCCCGTAATTACTACCGATTTCAAAACTAAAGAAATCTTAATGCATGGCTACATGAATGAAGAAGCCTTTAAAAAGACTATTCAAACAAAAGAAGCTCACTACTGGAGTAGATCTAGACAAAGCATTTGGCACAAGGGAAAAACTAGTGGCTTTGTTCAAAAAGTTCTGTCTATACGAATTGATGATGATCAGGACGCCGTATGGATATCTGTTGATATAGGTGATGGTGCAAGTTGCCACGTGGGGTACAACTCTTGTTTTTATAGATCGATACCTTTAAACGAGAGCAAAGATCCTATTGAAATGAAATTTGAAGAAACAGAAAAAAAATTTGATCCAGAAGTTGTTTACAAGGGACAGCCAAATCCAACAAAGCTATAATGAGTGAAGAAAATACAAATAAAAGTTCATTTATTCTTAGACCTTTTGGTCCAGCAATAGCGAAAGTAACTATTCCAATTGAAGTGGTTAATTTACTAAATGAATATATTGATAAAACAATTGAAGATGGTGAGAAAATAAAAAAACTAGATTACGGCCATCAATTAGCTGGAAACGTGAAGCAAGAATTCATCTTAGAAAAAGCAGTTGTGGCACAAAGTGGCTGGGGGAATTTTTTATCTCAATCTGTATCTTGGTGGATTCAAAATTCTATACAAAAAAAAATTACAAATATTGAAATTTTATCATCTTGGATCGTCAGGCAGTTTCAAAATGAGTACAACCCTGTTCACGTTCACAATGGACACATATCTGGAGTTGGCTATTTAAAGGTTCCAGAAAACTTAGGTGAATATGAACAAAAAAATAAAAAAGTTAATAAAAATGGAACTCTGACCTTGATCCATGGAGCAAAAATGTTTTTGTCAGACTCAACTTTTAATATTATACCGAAAGTGGGTGAATTTTATTTATTTCCAAATTATTTAATGCACACTGTTTATCCTTTTAAAAATGATAATAATGATGAACGAAGATCCATATCTTTTAATGCAAAAATAGATGAAAATATTTTTGACGTGTATTCAGGATAATACAAATGAAAGGTCAAAAAAATGTTTTAGGTGAAGACTTGGAAACCTGCTCTACGGATCCTATGACAGGTTGGTATCGTGATGGATGTTGCAATACAGATGACAATGACAATGGAACCCATACCGTCTGTGCTAAAGTCACTGATAATTTTTTACAATGGCTAAAGGAAAATGGTAATGATTTAATTACACCAAGACCGGAGCACAACTTTGATGGTTTAAAAAAAGGTGATAACTGGTGTGTTTGCGCTGACTGGTATGCAAGAGCAGTAAAAGCGGGTCATCCCTGCAAAGTGTATATTAAAAGTACCAACATCAAGACTTTGCAACATATTGATCTTGATACGTTAAAAAAAAATGCAATCGACTTAGCGTAAAATATGGCAATCCAAAAAATTATTTTTGATATAGGGCAAGTGTTGATAAAATTCAGTCCTCGCGATCTATTTATTAAAATCCTTAAAGATGAGGAGAAAATAGATTATTTTTTAAAGAATATTTGTACTTGGGAGTGGCACATTCAACAAGATTTGATTTACGACACCTCCAAAGCAGCAGAGCCAGTAATAAAAAAACATCCAGAATACAAAGAAGCGATAGAAGCTTTTTATGGAAGATTTCTAGAAATGATAGACAGTGTTCATCAAGAAAATGTAGATCTAGCTTTAAAACTTAAGCAAAAAGGCTATCCAATCTACTTGCTTAGTAATTTTCCAGGAGATCAGTTTGAAAAATATAGATTACAGAATAGTTTTCTGGATGAGTTTCATGATAGAATTATTTCGGGTGATGTTGGCTTGGCCAAGCCAGATATTAAAATTTATCAGCTTGCGATAAAAAAGTTTAATCTTAACCCAGAAGAATCTTTGTTTATTGATGATAAAATTGAAAATACTAAAGGGGCTGAACAAGTAGGAATAAAAACTATTCAACTACAAAATCCTGAAGATTTACATAAAGAAATAAGAAAATTTGTTGATGTATAATAAAAAAAGATGCCCTTTCTTAAAAGATACACACAATGAATTTTTTTGTTGCAAATTACTTATAAAATTAGCTATAAAGACTCAATGACTGAATTTTTAAATATGGGTGAACATGCTATATTTGTATGGAGTTCTTACGGTATAGCATTAGGTTTTGTATCTATCCTTTTTTACAAAACTACAAAAGAATA
>ENA-ORXF01001627-ORXF01001627.1-marine-metagenome-genome-assembly--contig:-NODE-1627-length-14238-cov-15.922675_pt1 | contig 14238 bp, 21 predicted proteins | sample MGYA00237864_ERZ511476 | MGnify/ENA primary metagenome ERZ511476 (study PRJEB26306, sample SAMN06343908) | marine metagenome | isolation source: coastal waters | place: Atlantic Ocean: West Antarctic... | reverse complement strand
TTGTTCTTTTCAATGTCTGCTGTAAGTTGCTCTTCGGCATGTTCTAGATCTTTTGTCAGCGATGCGTTACGCATTTCGATAAGTGTTAGTCTTTCGATAACTCCAAAGTAAGCCCACACACCAACAGCAACAGCGGCCATTATAGAAATTAAATTCTTCATGGGCATTGATATTGATGTGTTGTCGCTAATTTTCATACTCTACCCAATCGGTTGACCGTTCGCTCCCTTTCGCTGTTTCACTTTCTTTGCCACAGCTTTCGTTTCTTTTTTAGGCGTAGGTGCCTCGCCGCCTACCCATGCCTCGTTGACATCCGCAGTAGACTTGTCGTCTGCTTTGTATCTGCCATTCTCTCTTGCACGTTTAGGTTCTGCTTTTGGTCCTACTAATTGTTTTAACCAGCTCCACATAATTTATTCTCCCTCACCTTGTTTGACGTACTTCACTCGTCCAACAGAACGTTTGCTTATCCTCTTAGTCCTGATGTATTTTTTGTTACCGATCTTATATACTATCGGTTTCTTTGGTAGTTCAACAATGAACATCTTGTCATATGCATCAACCAGATTCTTAATCCATTTGTACATAAGGCTACCTCCATATCTAGTTTACTTCTTAAAAGGGTTTAATCCTTTAAGTCCTTTGACTGCGCCTTTAGTTCCGCTACTAACTTCGTTGCCAACAGCACTGAAAAAACCCCTAGCAGGGCCAACAATGTCAGGCATCTTAAACTTAGGCATCTTTGGTAATTTAAATTTCATACTACTTCTCCCTTTTGTATAGAGTCCAAGCACCATACCCAATTGCTCCCCATGCCGCTAACTTGGCTAAAGGTCCTGCAATTAATACAACAACGCCTACTGCTATTAACACAGTGCCGTCCCATGATGTTCTTTCTTCTACTCTATCTTTTACCCATTTGATCGGATTCATAAATGATCCTCCTATATTGTCTTGCAGATGTATTTATCGGGATTGAGACTTGTTCTTACACTGTTTGCATTGGCAATCGGGACAGTCTTGGCACTGGCCACATGATCTCTTGCAGTGCTGTTCACAGCCACAAATCTCACAGATGTATTGTATCATTTACTTGTCCTCGGTCTTTGCTAGATCTTTCTTGGCTTGGCACGGCGTAGGATCAAACATACAGCCTAGTACGGTACTAATGGCGTCAAGTTTACCGATCGTGTCCATCTCGGTTGGTACGGTGTTAACTTTTGGTTTGGCACAACTAGCCAAACCAATACCAATCAAAATTAATGTTAGTAATATAATAATTTTTCGTTCCATGTCTTTGCTCACAATAGTATTTACTGCAGGTTGTAATTGGTAATATAATGGTATTATGTTATTAGCTTTTCTGGAAGTCTTTGGCAATCTTGCCAGTGTTTGGCCCTTGTTTGATCACATACTCCTGTGTGCCATTCGCACCAAACTCAACTTCCTTACGTAAAGTCTTGAACAGGAGTTTTTCTTTGGATGCTCTCTGTTGCTTGGCTATTGCTTCTGTTATTGCTTTTGAATCTCTCATAATACTATTATACAAAATATTTATGCATTGTCAACAGGGCTGATATGCGTATAGAACATACATACATCTAAACACCTTTAAGTGCGTATATTATAGCAAACATATAACTGCTCCAAGGCATGCTTTACCATGCGTATACACAGCTCTGTGTAAGTTTAAAGGGCATGTATGACTTTGTTTAAAAGGTAGACACATAGATATTTGTAGTATATTATTATGTTGTGTTAACGGAGGCCCCTTTAGCTCATCTGGTAGAGCAACTGATTTGTAATCAGTAGGTGGTCTGTTCGACTCGGACAAGGGGCACCACTAACACAACTCTCAAAACAAACGCTATGCTGACTTTTTTGGTAATAGTGGTTGTTTTGGTAAGTTTGGTATGTTTGGGGGATTAGCTCATCTGGGAGAGCGCCTGATTTGCATTCAGGAGGTAGCAGGTTCGATCCCTGTATCCTCCACCAAATGGGGGTGTAGCTCAGTTGGTTAGAGCGATCGCCTGTCACGCGATAGGTCGAGGGTTCGAGTCCCTTCACTCCCGCCACTACAAGGTCCCTTCGTCTATCGGTTAGGACAGCTGGTTTTCATCCTGCAAAGGGGAGTTCGATTCTCCCAGGGACCGCCACTAACGAGTGCCCGTAGTTCAGTTGGATAGAATGTTGGTTTCCTAAACCGAAGGTCGCATGTTCGAATCATGCCGGGCACACCATGAGCACACGTGTGTACCTTAAATCGAAGTAGTAACGTTGTCCCACGATAATGGGTCGGCACTGACCTGTTTCATTAAATTTTTGAAATCTTCCAGTTGTGTGAATGTCTGTAAAGTAAAATCAACATTAGTGTTCCAATCTTCTATCTTGTTGAAGTAGACCGTATCTACACTATACCTATGACCCAGTTCCAGCATCGCTTCTAGTTCATGCCAATTATCCTGCTGTACAACAAAATGCAAGTTAAATCTAAAGTCTTTCTTCTTTTTTAGTTCCGCTATACATTCTAACGCCTCAATTATTTTCCCCCACTTGCCGCCAAGCCTTAATTTCTCATATGTTTTTTTGCTGGCGCCATCTATGCTGACTCCTAGTTCTTGTAGGTTGTTGATAATATGCGGCACGGTGTTGTAGAACTCCTTAAACATGAGTCCGTTGGTCAGTACTGAATATTTGATGTTATCTCTCTTAGGGGTGTGTTCCATGAAGTGTCTGTAAACATGGGAGGCGAAGGGATCACCATCTGATCCTATGTGCACCTGTATAGGGTGTTGGAAATTGTGCAACCAATCATTTATCTTGTCTGCAAGTCGCATACCTAAGTTGAATGCAGACCCCTTCTTGTGGAATATTAAACTGTTACGACAACTAGGACATCTCAAGTTACAGGACTCGTCTATAGCAAGTCTTAGGTGTTTGATTTTCTGCTCTGTTGCCTGATAAAACAGTCCTGATCTTATATACGAACACTGTGATTGATTACAGAATCTGTACGTGCCGTCACTTATGGAGTCCTGCATGAGCCGGTGCATATCAGATCCAATTATGTCCTGCAGACCCTTTACCTGCAGATTGCCAATGCTCTGTGGCAACCAGGCGGTGCACTCACAGGCGTAGCATGATCCTTGCTTGTCTATCAACACGGTATCAAAGGGCCTTGCACATGATTCTTGTATTTGCAGATTCTTTTTAGTGTCTATGCCATAGTGATCGAATAGTCTTTGATTTATCATTTGTTTGGATCCGTGATCATGTCCAGTGTTAGTGCTGTTCCTTCGGCAACCTCCGGTTGGTTGATATCATCAACTTCTTTCTTCTTCGCTGACCTACGTTCTTCACGTTCCTGTTGCTTACGTAATTTCTTGTCACCCCTGGTGTTCTTGTAATCATAGTGGATTCCCATGGTAATCTCCTTGATGTTTCTAGTAATTATCGGTGTGGTTAACGGCCATTGTAAAAAATTACACGTCCGCTTTGCTACGTAAATACTCCATGCGAGTAGCAGTAGTAACAGACACAGCAAACAACAAACACTATCTGAAATACCTAGAGTCATTTGCCAAAGGCAGTTCCGGGGATCTGGTCAGCAGTGCCGAGGCACACAAGTATGATGTGGCCGTTATCTTTGGAAGTTACAAAAAGGAAAGAGGAAAACCAGCACACAGGGGCAAGGGCAAAGTCATAGAAAGCGGTATGCCCTATGTACAATTAGAAACCCAATTGGTAGGCAGACCCATAACAACGGCCCTGCACAATGAATTTAGGGTGGGCGTAAACGGATTCCTTTGGGATGATGCCAGGTGGGGATTTGAACACATAGAATCTGACAGAACTAAAAAAGTTTTTGAAAGGAACGGGTATGATCCGACCATCGAATGGAAGACGTCAGGTGAACACATATTAGTCTGTATGCAGAAGGTCGGAGACGCTAGCCTGAGGGGTACCGATGTTTTCGATTGGACAGACAAGACTGTTGAGCAGATACGTAAACACAGTGACAGGAGGATCGTGGTAAGACCCCATCCTCTCTACAGGAAATCTACACTACATCAAGCACTACGAGAAAAAGTGTTGAAGGTAGCAGATGTGCATTGGCAAGAAACTGATTTGTTACAGAATGGGTTCGTGCCGATACAGGAACAATTAGAAAAGGCCTGGTGCACCATAACTTACACATCTGGATCAGGTATAGATGCAGTACTGCAAGGCATACCTAACATAGCTTGTGACACAGGAAGCATGGTGTATGATGTGAGCAGTAAAGCAATAAGTGATGTGGAAGATCCTTTCAGAGGAGACAAGTCAGCATGGACAAACAAGATTGCACACTGTCAGTGGAGCATAGAAGAATTTGAATCTGGGGAGTGCTGGGAACACGTGAGTAAAAGTATATGAAATATCATTTAAGCAACGGTTGTAGTTTCAGCACCGGGAAAAAATATAAAAGTGTACACCAACGCCTAGGTGAGTTACTGAAAATCAAAGAGCCCACCATCTGCTTGGCCAAGGGCGGTAGAGGAAATGATAGGATAGTTAACACCACCATGCACTGGTTCTTTAAAAACCCAGAAAGAATGAAAGACACTTTTGTTAGTGTGGGATGGTCAACAGGATACAGATGGGACTATGTTAGCAGTGCGAGAACACCAAAAGAAAAGCAATCCGGTATTAAAGGAGAACTGCTAAAGTTTGATTACCAGTGGGGTACTTGGCAACTACCACAACACGATTTTTTTATGAGGGACAAAGACTTTGATGTTGAGCTCGCGAGTGCTGTTAAACTATACACAAACATTTTATCATTGCAGTATTTCTTGAAGTACCACAACATACCATACGTGTTTTATCATGCACTAACAAATGATCTACCCGAGAACAACGTCAACGGCAAACCGAGAGCAGATCTGAAACTACTAAAGGATCAGATAGATCGTAAACACTTCTTCCATTTTGATAGTAGTGAGTACGCAAAGGAAAATGTACAGATGCAGTTGAACAATAGATCATCGGAAGACCATAAAGTAAGTGTTAACAACAAGGACTATGTACAGAGTCACTTTGAATTTGTAGCCAAGAACGGTTGGGTAAAATCTGCCAATGACGGACACCCTTCCATGGCAGGTCACCATGCATGGGCGGATCTGCTACACACTTTCGTAAAGACTAACAAGTTGTACAAGTAATATTACTTAATCACAACACAACTGGCCTGGTATGCCCAGTTTCGATTCAATGGTTTGATCTCCCTATCAAACTGCTCCAACCATTCTACTAACGCTAAGAACTCTTGATCTTGCCACTTGCTCATCTTGCCTGACAATCTAAAATTGCAAAATTCATCAAACGTAATAACAGTGCCCGGTACAATTTGATCATCTAACAATACCAGAACTTCTTTAGTTGAAGAATAAATGTCAGCGTCCATGTGAAGGAAACTGACAGTTCCGGGGTTGTTTGTTTTCCACTCCGGCAGTGTGTCTTTGAACCATCCCTTGTGCAACTGTATATGATCAGGTACCTCCGGTGGAGTACAACTCATGTCGTCTACTTTTCCGGTTCCGTGATTCCACTCTTCAGGTAAACCCTCCCACGAATCAAATGCGTGTATTATCTGTGTTGGATATTTCTCTATCAACCATTTAAGGCTCCGGCCCTCCCTTACTCCAAATTCGCACCAGTGACCCGGGATCCTGATCTGTTTTGCTGATTCTATAAGATGTCTGTGTATGCTTTGTTTGTAGTCGGCAGATGTAGATTCTCCAACATATATAGGATCAAGTGCTATCCACTGCTCTAGTAGTTCTCTGCCCGTACCTGTGATATTCTCCAACAGCCTCTTTAGTTGGCCTTTGCTCTTGACTGTTTTTATAGCCTTACTCATGTAGGATTACTGTTCTTCGTCTGAATGCAATTCGTTTAACAGTTGTCTCAGTTTACCACCCTCGACATTTGCTTTGACCTTCACTCCAAGGTTATCTCCCTTACGAGGATCTGGCATACTTGGTCTAGCATCTTTTGTTGTGTTATCGGATGACACTTTTGATGTTTGCTTCAGTGAGTCGTATATCTTATTCTTGCCCTGTTGGTTGTAGCTCTGTGATTCTTCCTCATCTAAACTACTGATTCTCAAACTGTCAACATTAAATTCTAGGTCTACTTTTTGCCCAACTCCACTAGACGATCTAGTCTTCATAAACTGTATTTGGTATCTCCCACGTTCTTTCATCGCTCTACTTGTGAATATACCTATCACGTTATCTGCTGTTTGTATTTTAGACAAGCCTCCTGAGATGTGAGAGTGATCAAACTCTATCTCTTCAACCGATGCCCTGTTCAACTGTGATGCAGTTGCCAACACACATTGTTTCTCAACAACTAAATTCCTCAATTCCTCAGACACATACTTGTCTTTGATGAACAAGTCTGCTGGTGATATCCTTTTGCTCTTAGGCATCATGAGATCCAAATAATCAATTAGTATACAGTCTACTTTCACTTTGTTTTTAAGTTCTAGTTCTTTGAGATATGTTCTTATGTCTAGTACATTACTACCACTTGGCAAATATTTAATTTGTAAGTTACCTGACTTTTTTGCCAACATCTTGACTTTTATTTCAACATCATCGAGTTGTTTCATCACAGATTTGGTTGGTATATTAGTCATCATGGCATCCAGTCTCATGGCTGTTAGTGCTTCCGACAATTCAAAAGAAATGTAACACACATTCAATCCGGCAGTTGCCCAGTTGACTGCAAGATTCTGCAAGAACAAACTCTTACCTGCACCCGAACCACCTGCAAAGATGTTCAGTTCGCCTCTGTTAAATCCACCAAACAGTTTCTTATCTAGGCTTGCCCATCCTGTGCTTATCTGTCCATTGTTATCTTTTAATGCTTGTAGTCTACCCTTTGGATCATCAAAGTAATCTGTACCCAAATCTCTTGTGAGTCCAACGCTGACAGCTTCCTTGACCATGTCCTCGACCGGACCGTAGTCACCTTTCTCTAGAAGATCAGCAGATGAAAGTATTGCACTTTCGAGTGCTTTGTGTCTAGCAAATGTTTCAAATTCGTCTAATAGCCAGTTGAAGTGTGCCGGGTCTAAATCCTTTGCTTGTTTTAATTGGATCTCGTGTGATGCATTTATCTGTTCTACTTCTGGCATCACTTTGTATTCGTCCATGTAGTCTTTGACAAACTTTGCGATAGGTTGCAACTTACGATCAAACGCTTCGGGTTTGAATATATTCTGTGCTCTAGCAAATGATTCAGCATCTGCCAACAACATTTCAATATACAATTTCTGTACATCAAATGAATAGTTCTTAGCTTTGTGCTGTTCTTCGTTGTTATTATAGTCAGCCATGTTTTACTCCACACTGTATTTTACAACATTCATGAGCAGAAGTAAATTGTTTTGTTGAGTCAAAGAAGTCTTTTACACTAGTATTTTCCAGTATTTGGTTTAACGTGTTATCTTTTATGTTAAATGATTTTTGTTTTGGTGAGAATAATGATTTATATTTGTATCTATAGGTACCTATCCAACAACAAGGATAGAAATCTCCTTCAGCATCAACATATAAACTTTCACTTGGTAAATTATTTTTTAAACACTTTGGCTGTATGTCTAAAGAAAAATTAGGATCAACAAGAACTTTTTGTTGGCTCTCATAATAATTATCTACGTATTCCCTATCAGGCATTAGGTCCTTCTTGCCCAACCATCTGTCACTTTGTAATATTTTAAATTCGTCAATTCCTAGTTCCTTACTTAACTTACCGGCCTGTAATATTTGATGTTGATTATGTTTAAACGGAATGAATTGCCATACTGTTTTAAAATCTCTATTCTTCAATGTTTTTATGGCTGTCATTATCGAATTCCATTTTGCATTTTTTCTATATACATGATTAGTGTCTTCCAGTCCGTCTATCGCAAAAGTTATACAATCGTCTTTGGTTAATATATTTTTAAGTTTCTCCCACCATGCTTTTGTTTTTGCAGAACCGTTAGTGTGTATATGTAGACTACAATTATTATCTTTAAATTTTTTACAAAGCTCTAAGAAGTTGGAATGATATATAGGATCACCGTTATTACCGCACAGACTTATACTAGCATTAACACCTATGAAATTTACAATATTATCTACATTAATTTCATGCAAATTTCTTTTTTTAAAAGTTTCGTAAAACCAAGTCCTGTCACAAAGCGGACATTCTAATGTACATTTACTAGTTGGTTCGATGTGAAAATTAACCATACATTTTCCTTTTTAGATCTATCTTCAACTTACTTGTTTCAACAGTTTTTAATATTGACTGTATAGTAAACAGTCTTCCGTATTTCATTACAGCATCAGCCACATCGTTTATTCCATCTCCCCATTCAGGGAATGCCACACTCCATCCAAATTCTGTTGCTTGATTAATCAGTTTCTCTCCTGGAGCATCTCTGTCTGGCACTACTATTACTTGTCTGCCCAGTCCATCTATCAGCTCTCGCTGTGTATCATTTATCTCTGATCCCAGTATGCTCACCCCAGAAATGGTAATAGCATCGAATGGTCCTTCTGTCACAAGCACAAACTTTCTCGACCAGTCCTGTGCATCCATGTTGAACACATAACCCGGCTGTACGTCTGTGTAGTATTTTACTTTGGTAGATTGCTCAAACATCCTGCCTGAGAACCCCACTATGTCTCCTCTCCAGTAGAACGGTATCAGTAATCTTTTATCCACGTCCCAACTCTTGTTTGTGGAATACATGAAGTCATACCAGTCAGCACCTATGCCTCTTCCTTCTAAATACTTTAATAAATTATCAATAGAAGATGTCTCATCAGCTGACAACAGATTGCCTAACATCTTCTCCAACCAAATTTCTAGCTTCCTTGCACCGTTGGGTAATTCTCTTTTGTTGAATGTGACAAATTTCTTCTTCTCATATTTCACATCACCTTCCTCTTCACGCATGGCCTCTATGGCCATCTTTCTTATGGTGTCGTCGGCTATTCCAATGTATCCCATGAATGTCCGCATCTTTTGGTTGAGCTTACGTCCTGTCACATAGTTTGCTTTGAATCCACAGTTGAAACAATGGAAAGATATCGTGCCATCGGCACTGCTCATTATGCCACCACGCTTCTTCCTGTCGGCCGACTCTCCGTTGTGTACACAACAAGGTGCATTGAAACTTATCCAACCACTGGGTGTTTTCTTTCGACCCGCAGGTAGCGAAGTCAGAACTGTATTCTGTATAACATTCATTAACTATATTTTACTGTCTATATAGGATTTTGTCAACTAGGCCGGTATTACCTGTATCATTGCCCCACGTGAATCTCACGTTGTGATAGACACCTGTGAAGTTGAAATTGGTGACGCCAGTCGAACCGGAAAATGTATTTGTTGCACTTGCTTCGTTGTCCATGGTAATATCAAAATAATCAGTTGGTGCTGATGGATTCGATACCATGGTACCTTGCACTTTAACTGTTCCTGTGAAATCTTTTGTGTACACCGCAATACTGTGTAATGCTTTGTTATTGTTGATCCCAGGTCTAGCATCTATTGTGCTTGATAATTTTGCCAATGACTTGGCATCAGCGGTTACCGTGAAGTTTGTTATAGATGTGCTTGCCGTAAATTCTGGGTATGCACCATCTAGTAATTCTATTGTTCCAGCGGCCGAATAGCCAGTGTCTGCGTATGTCACTTCTCTGCTACCATCTGCTTTGACCTCACGAACTGCAAAGTTGTAAAACTTGCTATCTAAAGGCAGTAGATCTCCTTCTGTTATTGTGGTACTAGCATCACCCTTTGTGCTAACCGTGGAGCCATCATCTAGTATTGTCAGTGTTTTTGTGATAACTGATTTTTTACTTTCAGTGTCAATAACATTTAATTCGTAAGTTTTTGCTGTGATATCTTGTGCCTTCTGATCCTCGTTCTTGAACGTGAATGTGATGGGATTCGATACTCCCCTATGAAGCGTTAAACGTCTATCGTACACTTTTGTGTTTCCTCCGTGATAACCACTTATGTAGGCGATTACCAAGTTGTTTATTAAATACCTTTGTACTGTTTGCATAATACATATTTAACAGTATTTATAGATAGATTATGAATGAGATTTTTAACACGTTAAGAGACAAGTTCCCATTTTTGAGCCTAATACGAAAGGGCGACATGGAATTTGTAGGCATAGTGCAGAATGAAGATATCAATGTTATCAGCTTCTATGACTATGGTAGGATAATGATGCCCCAGGACAAGATGACATTCTTGAAATATGGTGAAACTTGGTGGCACGAATCCAACAGGAAAATACCCATAAACATATTTCTCAAAGGCGATTTTCGATATTTCCGTTCAACATTAGTAACGTTAAACTCAAAGGATGTTGAAATAGTACATGGACCAACTGTTAAACTTTCTGAAATTTCAAAGAAACGAGTAAAGAGAAGAACTATCCAACTAGTTAGACGCCCCGTTTAATTACGGACAAAAAAAAAGATCGCTGTCTGCGATCCCATTTAATATCAATACCACGAGGGCTCCAAATCTTCTGCCAATGAGGCAGTTCGTTGCGAATCCAAATCTCACTCATTTGCCAGTGTTTGTTTAACACCTTGATTGGCCTTTTACTTTTATCCCGCCAAAGGAAATCTAAATGTGTTACGAACTCAACACCAGTCATGGGTCCAGAGTCGGATAGGTCAACGATTTTGTTTGGAAGTTTTTTAGTAAGTTTTTTAATCTTGTGTTGCACTAAAGCTATATTTAGCACGTGCCAGCAAATTCATCTGGACAACAATCGCTTGTGCATAAGCAACAGCATGTGACTTCTTAAAGAAATACGATCCGTCTGTGGGCTTGGTCCATACTTTATCAACTATCTCCTCCCACTCCTTGTACATCAGCTGTCTCTTGGCAGGACGTATGATTGCAAGTACAGCCGCAAGTTGTTCAACAGTCTTTGGTTCCAGTTTGGACACTATGTTATAATGGCCATTTAGGTGAAAAAGGTTTTCAACCACTTTTGGATCTTTCAACATATCCCAATCAGGTTCCTGTATCATTAATTCAACAAGTTCTTGTTCTGACTTAACTTCTTTGTATAGGTTCACATTAAGGCAGTCGATCTTGAAGTAACCCCTGTCTTCTGCTTTCTTGTAATCCAATGATGCATGTCCAGTGACTGGATGTTCTGGTACAGCATGGAAGTACACTCCCGTCTTGTGTTTCTCTGTCTTGCCTTCCTTGATCATGGATGCTGGTGTGTGCTTGAACAGTTTTAATGTTCCGTCCCTGTCAAAAAAATCTATGTCTACGTCAGGCATTAGTGTATGCTTCCTTTGTCTTTCTCATTGTGTTTGATGAAATCTTCCTTTGATCCAGGTTGTAATAGATCTATCACATCCAGTAATGCTCTATATCCCGCACTGTTTATCATTGCTGTGTCCATCTTTGGTACTAAAATTTTTCTTATGTCCCCGCTCTTGCTTATGATAACACAACTGTCACCATCAACGAAATCTAATTCATCTGAAGTATCAACATCTATCTTAGACAATCTTGGCCTCCTTTGCTGTGTCTTGTACCAGCATGTGATCAGCTGGATAGCTTCTGAACTTGTTTGCCCAGTACTCTGGATTTATAAATCTCTGTGTCATTTGTAATTGTTCGTCGCTAAACGATTTTAACATTTTTTTCCCTGCGTTGCAACCTAGCAACAACCATGGACTTATTTTTCCTTGCTGTATGTGTTGGACTGCTCTGTTTGTGTTGACGAGTCTGAAGTAATCGGGCCATTGTGCATTCTGTTCTGTAGCCCAGTCCATCATGGTAGCTATGCTCCTCTGCAAGGCCGCTTCAACCGGCTCACCTTTTATTGCATCAATTAAGTATGCTTCGTAAAGATCGTCCCTTGCCCAGTGGTCTAGTTTGATCTTTGAGTGTAGTACATAGTTGATATATTTGTCAGGATACAATGGATTGATATGCATAATGTATCTGCCAAACTTAACAAATGCATTGTAGTATGCACTGTCACAGAAATCTTCATATGTCCTAGGTTTGCTGTTGTGTTGGTGCACTTCGTAGAATCTTTGGAATACCATGAAAGCGTTCACTACCCACTTCTCATTTCGTTGTAGGTGTCTTCTCTTTGGTTCGCACAAGTGTACTTGCAATGTTCTTTCCTTTGCAAATGTTTTGTCGCAGTAGGTACACTTATTTAGATTCGATGCCATGTGCTTCTATTAGTTCCTCTAGTTCTTTGTCTGTGATAATTTTATCTAACACTTCTAGGTCGGTTTCTTTCCAATTGGGATAGATCTGCATTAATTTTTTTAACGATTTATTTGCTACACGTTTCATTGGTTTGATCCAAGGGTGGAATTGCTGTGTCTCTGCACCACACATGGCAGTCAGCATCCACAGAAGTTTCTTGTGTTTGCCCAATGTGAAGCAGTGTTTGTTTACACATTCGTTGACCATCTCGACATAGTGTTCCACGTAGAAAGGATCTTTTGAAGACACACTAGAAGCATATCTCATAAGCATATACGGAGAGTACAATGATTTCTCATGATCATCGATCCTGTCATAGTAATCTTTATTTCTAAAGTCTACAGCTTTTAGTCCGTTCCTCAATTCAAAAAATTTTCTTTTACTTTTTTCTGCTGGCATATTTTAATCCAAACATTGTACATTCCTTGGGTGTTGTGAATGTTAATTGTAATTTATTATTCATGTGTTTCATACCTGAAACTTTTAATTTAGTTTTGCCCAACCAGTCAAAGAAGTCTACCACCCAATCTTTGTCCATCCATACAGGAGTCCCATCACTTGTGATGATTATAGGTGCTTCTATCTTGATTGTTTTTCTACCAGACGTCGCCATAATCAACCTGTTCACATTGTCTTGAAATCTCTTTTACGAAATAAGCACAGATGGGTTTTGGACCCTTGGACAACGGGACTGCTAACATCTGTCCGGACTTGATCTTTGGGAAGTACCATTTAACTTCTGTGTATATGTCTACCACATCGATGGGATAGAAGTCTGGTTTAACACTGGACAATGGATTGAATGTGAATGCATCAAAGCCCCGGTCGTTCAAACTTGTTATAGGTAACACATGCATCTCTGGTTGTCCTTGTTCGCCTATCAGCATCTTCCAGTCTAGTGGCATCTTGATCCTGTGTTCGCCTATCTGTAGAACCGCCGCCGGTGCATTGAAACTTTCAAGGAATATCAAAGGTATGTAGAAGAAGTCTGGGTTGCCCGGGTCGGAGTTGTCCAACACAGCAAATCTCAGTTTCTCATCAACCCACTCGGGGATCTTCTCTATGCTATACGCACGGTCATCAAGTGTAAGGATTTTCATAATTTATCTTTTCTATATTATACGGGTAATTGGCCTCTTTGTAAAACTTTTTCCTTGCACCTAGGTGTCTTTTTGCAAACTTGCAACTACTGGTAATATCCCAAATTTGGACATTATCCTTGTCTTCTGCTTTACGAATACCTCTTCCTATGCTCTGTATGACCCTTACAAAAGATTTGCCAGGTTCAATAAGAACAAGATTGAATATCCTAGGAATATTAATTCCAACGGATGCGACCCCGTAAGTTGCAATAATAATTTTATTCGTTGCAGTAGACACTTCATCGTACTGTTCTTTCCTATCGACATTTTTAGTGGATCCGGATACGAAAACCGAATCTTCTAATTGTTCTTGTAATATTTCACCAGCTGATATTCTATCAACTAGTATTAATGTATTTCCTGATGAGGATATATCTTTAATGGTATTTGCGACCCATTTCATTCTAACTTTATCTGTAGTTAGCCATTTCAGTTCCTCTGCATAAGTTTTAAACATCGGATGGTCTTGCGTCTGCAAAACATTTACATGACAGTTTGCAAGTACACCTTTCTCTTGCAGTTCACTTGCTTGAATTCTGTGTGTGACATCACCTATGCTACATTTCAAACCCATAAATTCATATTCTGCTTTAGGAACTGTACCTGTTAGTCCCCAACGTATGCCACAGTGTGCAAACGGTCCTGTTAATAATCTTTTTAGTACATCTGCCTTGGCCATGTGTACTTCATCTATAATCACTGTGTTAATTCCTTTTATTGCTTCTGCAAATGCTTCTGAGTGTTCGTCTTTACTTTTTTTTTCCAACACGTTCAA
>ENA-ORXF01001624-ORXF01001624.1-marine-metagenome-genome-assembly--contig:-NODE-1624-length-14258-cov-4.117622_pt1 | contig 14258 bp, 18 predicted proteins | sample MGYA00237864_ERZ511476 | MGnify/ENA primary metagenome ERZ511476 (study PRJEB26306, sample SAMN06343908) | marine metagenome | isolation source: coastal waters | place: Atlantic Ocean: West Antarctic... | reverse complement strand
GATTTGGTTTACGGGGTTGATTAGTCCGTGTATTTTGATTTGGTTTACGGGGTTGATTAGTCCGTGTATTTTGATTTGGTTTACGGGGTTGATTAGTCCGTGTATTTTGATTTAGTTTAACTTGTTGATTTACTTTGGCATTTTGATTAGGTTTTTTTTTTTTATTATTTAATGAATTAATATTTAAATATTTATTGGGAGTCAATTCAACTATATTTTGTTCGGGATAAAATTTTTTGAGTTGACATTTAATATCACATTCATTTTTATTAGTATTATTATTAATATTTTTAATATTTGTTTCTAATAAAGTAAATTCGTTATTATTTAATAAAGTACTTTTAATTAAAATATTTAAATTAATTTTTTTATGATTTATTACATTTTTTATATTTAATAAATCCTTTTGTAATTTTTCTTCTATTTTTTGTAATGATTCAATTTCATTTATTAAAACTTTTAAATTCTCCATATATATATATATATCTAATATTATTTTTAATATTATTATTTTAAAAAAAATATATATTAATATATTATATAATGTTAAAAAAAACGCAAACGTGTATTAATGAATGTAAAAAAACTATTGCAAAATGTGAAAAATGTATTGCTAAGTGTGGTAATAAACATGATATGACAGATTGTGTTCATAAATGTAAATGTTGTATTGTTTTATGTGAATCAGTTTGTAAATTATGTAAATGTAATGAAAATGGTATGATTTTAAAGAAATTATGTAAATTATGCGCGGAATGTTGTAAAAAATGTATGAATGAATGTGGTAAACATAAGGATACTAAAGAATGTAAAGAATGTTATGAACAATGTAAAAAATGCTGTTCAGCATGTGAGAAATGTTGTTAAACATTGGAGTATATATTAAATTCATCTGAATAATCTAAATATTCATTTGGAATATTATCTTTATTAAATAAAATTCTATAATGAACTTTATGAGCTAATTTAATAATACTATTATTATTAAATTCTTTAATTCTTTTAAAATTTTCTTCAAGAGATTCGTATATTTGTAGTCCTTTGCAAGCAAGAAGTTCATATTGTTTAATATTTGACGAATAATTAATATTATTGAATATATTTTTTAAATATTCAATACAGTTTTTTTTATATTCATCCATCATTATAATTTTTATATATAAATATAATTAAAAATTCAATTTTTAATTTAACTAAATTATAATATCATTATAATATTTAACTAAATTATAATATTTAACTAAATTATTTATTATGAATGCTTTAATATGAATGATTATTATGAATCTATTACATAAATTTCATAATAGAATTAATTTTTTGACGTAATTGGTATTGAGTAGTCAACTTATATCGTTCAATTAAAATTTTACTCATAATTATAAAAGTTTCATAATCTTTATGACGTTCTTTACATAAAATGCTAGGAAAGTTTTTAGAAAATTCATCAATTGAATGTTTATCTTTTATATGTTCATATAAAAGATCATAAGTCCTAAAAATAACACCACAAGATACACATTTGTGATAGTCATTATTACAAAAATATTGCCCGCGTAATATACAACTCCCATCACAAATTTGAAATACAAAATTAAATGACTTTCTATTCGGAAATCTCCAAATAGTTGAATAATAATCTTTTGAATAATTAGGTACAAATTGATTTGAACAAGATGAAAATAATATTCGATTTGCGGTCATTACTTCACTAAAAATATTTTTCCAACACTCAAGTGGAATACTGTCAAGTTTTTGATTTATTTGAGTAAATACATTTTGAAAAGTATGTTTTTCAAATAAATGTTTTTTTAATTCAGCACCTTTTTGAAATTGATTTTTAAAATTACCATTTTTAGTACAAATTGGACAAATATGTATTCTATTACAAAACTTAATTGTATTACATCTTGGTCCCCATGCACATATACTATTTCTAAATTCATTATGTTCAATCGCTACATGTGCATTTATTTGACCTGTAGGAAATGTTTTTTCCTTACCCCTTATACAAAGAAAGCAGGAATGCGAATTATGTGAACATCTCTGATCTAATTTACAAATCAATGGACATATACATTCAATTGCGTCGGTCATATTAGTGTTTGGATATGAATATTCATATTAAATTAAAAACTTCAATTTTTATTTAATAGAACAAAAACTTCATTTTTATCTAATAGAACAAAAGTGATTATTTTGGTAATATTTTATATTATTTATACAATAATTATATTCAAAAGGATATTTTTCTTTAAAAGATTTAATAGTTTTTTCTTCTAAACTACTAATTATATTTTCTATTTTTTTTTGCGATAAATCATTAAAAATTAATAATGTGGTTAATTTGTCCATATTCAATAATAATAAAAAAAATATTTATAAATCGTTTTTGCGTAATAATAGCAAATAAAGAATAATTTATATATTAATTAAAATGAATAATATTATGCAACAGGATTTTAAAAATGATAATATAGTAAACTCAAATACTAATATTAAAATGACAGGAATCCCTCTTGATGGGATGGACTTATTATCAAATCACAAAAAAAAAAATAAATTTTAATAATCAAGACGAAAATGAAGAAGAAATTAGCGAGGAAGATATCAGTGATGAAGAAGAAATCTCGGATGATTCATCAAATGATAATTTAGAAGACAATAATGTAAGAAGCAACTCGTTTGAAAGAACTAGTATAAATGAAGATATAAGCGAAATAGGTGATGATGAATCGGACGAAGAAGAAGAAGTTGATATTAATAATGAAATTCCTTATAAAAATCAAGAATCATTTGAAGATATACAAAAAGAAAAGCAAGATCTATTATTTAAATTAAATAGATTTGAAAGAATTGGTTCAAAACCTTCCAGAAATTATACAATGGATTCTAGAATTGAAGATATTCGTTCTGAATATAAAACCCTTAAAAAACAAAAGGAATTAGATAGAAGTATAAAATTTTCGAGAGAAATGTTAATGGCTTGTATCGGTGGGATTGAGTATTTAAATGGTAAGTTCGACCCTTTTGATGTAAAATTAGAAGGTTGGTCCGAAAGTGTAATGGAAAATGTAGATAATTATGATGATGTTTTTGAAGAATTATATTATAAATATAATGAAAAAGTCGAAGTTGCTCCTGAAATCAAATTAATTATGATGGTTGGTGGAAGCGGTTTTATGTATCATTTAACCAATTCATTATTTAAATCAGCAATCCCAAATGTTAATGAAATCTTAAAACAAAATCCAGATTTAATGAACAATATCCAACAAGCTACCATGAATACTATGAATAATAATAATACTGGAAATTCAAATAAACAACCCGCCATGGGTGGTGGAATGTTTCAAAATATGATGTCTGGAATGATGCCACAAATGCCAATGGCTCCGCCGCAAAATAATAATATTAGAAGACCATCTCCAAATGAGATGAGAGGACCAACAGGTGTAGATGATGTCATTAACCAGATTCATGGTAAGAAAAAAATCAATTTAGGGATTTAAAATTATTAATATATTTAATTTTTAATATACATTTTCATCGTTATTTCTATTTCTTTTCATTCTTTTTGAAGAAATATTCTTTAAATTACATTTTTAATTAATAAAAACGCACATACTGCTCCAATTATTTGAAATAATACATATAATAACATATCGGTTAATGTAATATCTTTATTTAAATAAAACAATATAAAAACGACTGGGTTAATATGACATCCTGAGATTGGGGCAATTACAAATATTAACCCTGTTAATGTTAATCCGATAATTAATGGTGCTAAACTAACTTTTCGACTAACAACAAAAAATATGACAGATAAAAATAAGAAAGTACCAATCAATTCCGCAAATGGTTTAAACAAATATATTAACTAATATTTATTATTAACTAATTATATTACAATAAACAAAGTAAATAAACAAAGTAAATTATTAAAATAAAAATTGATTTATATAAGTTAATTAGAAATATATAATAAATTAGAATACCAATTATTAAGCGGCCGAAGACTTGTTAATGACCAGGGAGAAAGTTTAACCAATAAAATGCGAGAAGCTGCTCTGCAAGGAGACATGAACAAACAAGCAGAAACATTAAATGAAATTGTAATGCGAGAAGGCGATCATATTAAGAACAATATGTTTGCCAGAAAACAACTTGCAAAAACATTGGGCATAGAAGAAAAACAATTAGCATCTGCACTTCAAAAGAAGATGATATTAGAAAAAGCAGGAAAAGCTGGTATTTCTTTATCACTTGATAGTGAGGATGGCGCGTTCGAAGCAGCTGCGGCAGAATTAACAAAAACTGGGGAAATGACTTCCAAAGAATTTGGAGAGTTTAAGAAACAAATGGATACTCGAACTACTGAAGATTTATTAAAAGAGTCTTTACTTGTACAACGAGAATCATTAATGGTTGGTTTAATGGCAATAGATGATCAAGATGGACTGCGAAGCAATGTGTTGAGCCTTGTTGGTGCAATGGAAATGTCTGGAATCGATCCCACATCTAAAATTGGAAAAACTATGGGAGCAGCTGCGGGCGTTAAAGGTGTAGCCAACCTAGGGAAAAATGCCGTCGAGGCTGTGTTTGGCAGTACCGGGATGGCTATACTTACAGACATACTGGATGGAGAATTTGGTGCCGCATTTGAAAAAACAGTTGATGGGGTTACAAATTATACCGGAGCCACATCTGAAACATCTATAACATCTACTCCTAAACTTGCCATGGGTGGCCCAGTGTCTGCCGGGGCATCATATACAGTTGGAGAACAAGGACCAGAACTATTTGTTCCAACAGCCAATGGTTCAATTGTATCAAATGCTAATACATCCGGTGGTACGGCATTAAACACAGATAACCGAGATGTAGTAGCAGCAATTAACGCATTATCACAAGCAATAATAAATCAGCCAGCATCATCATTTAACGGAACGAGAGGATAACACATGGAAAACCCAACAACTGGCAATGAATCACAATTTCAACGTCCATTCAATATATTGCCTGACAAGTTGTATCGAACTACAATCGGCCGCGGTATTACTTCAGGTCAATTCACAACACCATTACAACTAGGAAACTACAATACATATGACATATTACCAAATGTTTCATATACTAATCCGACACGAGAAGAGCCATCACAATTTATTAAGCCATTTACTGTTAAAACAACATCACCAATACCACATAACTTTATATCAAGCAACATAGACAGAGGTACAATAGAAAACAAAGGAATTCAATTAGCAGGAAATATATTAGGAGGTACTTTAGGTTTAAGTAGTATATCTAGTATAGGATCATCATTACTGAATTCGGGTCATTATTCGACTACATATAATACATTGCCATTTGACAGTCTAACATCACAACCACCACGTGGTGCATTTAATGCGGCTGAATCATTTAAACTAGGGGCTGTTGTACCAGGGGTTAAATATCAAGATTTTAGAAGTCGATACAGAATAAGCACAGAATCTGGTCCTGGCAAGGAAATTATAGACAGTATAAGTTCATTAAACGCCAACGGAGCATCTGCTACACTACGAGGTAGTTTTAGAGCAGGAAAATATGCTCTAGCATCATTGTCGCCAGCAGGAGCATATTCTGTATTTAATATAAAACAAACATATGGGTTTGGTGATCATGACGATCCTGGGGCATTACGAAAAGACTTTACTGCTAGAAGTATGGTAACAACAAAATGGAAAAAGTCAAACCTCCGTCGAATAGACAAAGGTAAAGAAGATAATGGAGGTAAATTTGTTCCTACAATTAATCCGTTGGAACGAGCAACACCATTTAGAGGAGATAAAGTAAATGTTATTGATTATAAAAAAAGCACATTAAAATCAGCATATAGATGGATGCCTAAACGGTCTAAAATTCTAGGAAAAATTACCGATTTTTTAGGAACTGGAGTTACGCAAGATTTTATAAAATTTTATTTTACCGGGCCTACAATTCAACCAGGCGGAGATCAGGAAGACGATATCATGGCATTTAGAGCTATTATAACAAGTTTTGACGATTCATTCTCAGCTGATTGGAGTAGCGTAAACATGGTAGGTCGAGCCGATCCCAATTATCACTATGGTGGATTTTCTAGAGCAGGCTCATTGGCGTTTGATATATATGCAACAGATCGGGATGAATTAAAGCCAATATATAGAAAATTAAACGCACTTGCAAGTTACACTGCACCAATATATGACAGTAATAGTATTGCAATGATCGGTCCATGGATGCGAATAACAATTGGCGATATCCACAACCAGCAACCCATAGTGATGACTAGCGTAACATATACATATGGAATGGATACACCATGGGAAATTAATATTGAAAATGATCCAGAAAATATGCAAACACCAATGCGTGTAAGTGTAACCTGTCAATTTAATATTATTGGAAATGATATACCGCAAAATAATGGAAGACTTTTGTCATTGGCAAAAAAATACACAGACGATGGCAAATCGATACAAGGCAATGATAATTGGTTAAGTGATTCTAAAAGCACAGTACCAAATCCACAAGAGTTTAACAAAACATTCCGTGGTAAAAAAGCAGAAAGAAAAACAGCCCGCGGCTTAAGAGCAGACGATGATACATTATCGAGAAAAGACTCTTTTACAGAGGCAAGGAAACAATTAGCTAAACCGGGACAATAATGGGACGATATTCAACAACATCAATAATACGAGACAACGACGGTTACCGTAAATTGGCAACGTCAATAATACCAAATCCAGATATATCGGATGATGATGTATATATACAAATAACAAGCACAGACCGTTTAGATAAATTAGCACATTTATTTTATCAAAATTCGGCATTATGGTGGATAATAGCTGCAGCAAATAATTTAGGTAAAGGAAGTTGGATAGTGCCACAAAATACGAGTATTAGAATTCCCGGCAAAAATAATATTTTAGACCAAATTAAACAAACAAATCAAGATCGATGAGTTACAATATATTTTATACTGAAGTAGATAAAAATTTACAAACAGAACTAAACGCTCGAGGAAGAGCTGGTATGTTCGATCGATCTAATAACTCGCTAGATTATATGTTAGGTAAAGTTGCAAATGTAAAATTAACTGCGTATGAAAGTAGTGGAAGCACAAGTGCCATAGTATATGAATTGGGTGGTGCAGAAGTACGAGGCTCACGATATCAACCAAATACATTTCTATCTGATCCATCATATACACAAGATCAATTACTTTATGACGACGCCGGTTCTGCTTATACTAAAGAAAATACAATACAAGACGTATCGAGAAGGGTAGGACCATATATTTCAGACGCAACTGTAAATATAGGCGACCATTCATTTGGTTTATTAAACAAAGCAGATATTAATATAGTTATACCTAATGTAGATCGAGATTTAGATACAATAGAACACGTATTTTTTAGACCTGGCAGATATGTTCGTATAGATATAACGCATCCTGAAAATGCCGTTATAACTAGAGACTCAGACCATGGTGGATTGTTGTTACCAAGTATTTTGCCAAACCAAGATAAATTAAAAACATTATACCCGAATTTATTAGATACCCAACTAGAAAAATTAAAATTAGATGCTCGTAGAATTAATTCATATAGATTCGAAGGATTAATAACTAATTTTAATTTTTCATATGACAAAGATGGGGTAGTTAATGCGTCAATTAAACTAACTGGTACTAGTAATGTATACACTGATGTATCAATGTTTCAAAATTCTGATGCTACAAAAGAGAAAGAAGAAAAAGAAAAAATAGCCGATCCAGAAAATACTACAACATTAGAAACCGTGTCTGCAGAAACTGGTAGTAACTATACATCAGAATTTTATGAAAATTTATATGATATTGTTGATCAGAACATTGCACTTGATATTTTGCTGACGGCTGCTGAAAATGACATTATTCCAATATCAGATGTAGCGTATGCAGAAGGCAATGAAATTGAATATATATTGAATCTAGATATTAATACAACTGAAAAATTACCTACCGATGTTTTGTCGAAATTAGATTTAAAAGAATCACATTATAATCCAGTAGATACAAATGATCAGTGGGTGTTAAAAGGAGATCCATATCCAGTACTTCCAGAAAATATACACTCAACATCAATATATGATTATCGATATATTACATTAGGTGCATTAATTGAATTTATCAATGGTCGGGTTTTGTCTAAAACTGGTGGAGAAGCTTCATCAGCAATACCATTAATAATGTGTAATGAGTTAACTACTATTAGCAACTATTATAGTGAATTAGTGTCCGCTGATCCTGAAAGCATATTATTATTACCAAAAACCCCAGGTGATAAATCTGGTATGAATTCATATGGCGGGTTGCAATATTATCAAAATATAATATCAGCTGCAAGCCAAGAATGGCCAGGAGTATGGGAAGAAATTAAAGATTCAACCGGACAGCAAACGAGGGTTTTATATCCATCTAGAATTTTTATTAATTTATCACTAATTAATTCAATTGTTACTAAATTAAGTAATACTGGTAATACTGCATATACTATAAAAGGATTTTTAGCAGAAATTTCTTCATATATTAACATGAATACAGCAGGAGCAATTGACTTAAAATTAGTAACACATCCTACATTCCAAGATGCATTATTATTTGCAGATGTTAAGTGTTTAAAACCAATACCAGAGACAAAATCCGAGGTCCAAGAATCCCATTCATTTGTTTGGACCAACGGTGAAACAATAACCATACCATTACAAGAAACCGATCCAGATCCCGTACAACCATATATCGTACCAATGTTTGCTAATCACCCAGAAGGTACTATCTGCCGAGATTTTAAATTTAGTGCATCATTACCAGAAAATGCTAAAAATTTATCATATGTTTTAAATACATCAGATGCTATATCAGAAAATGACATTGCCCCATTTATGAATTTTATGTATACAGCAGGAGCTGGCGATGCCGATGCTATTAATAAATTTCGTGAAAAATATGAACAAAACTATAATTCAAAAATAGAAGCATTAACCTCAGCAAAATTAAATTTTGGTAATGATCCAACTGACGAAGCCCCTCAACTACAATTGCGTAAAGCTTTATATGAATACATGAAATTTCCAACTCCAAATATACAAGCGTCGCAACTAGCATCAGCACCAGTATTTCCATTTCAGGCCAGTTTTACAATTGACGGCGTTAATGGATTACGATATGGCGATGTTCTTATATTTCATGCATTGCCGTCTAGATATAAAGTTAATACTGTTTTTAGTATAATTGGAATCACACACAATGTAACAACACAAGGACAATGGACTACGGGTGTCAATTGTATAATGAGGCCAAATATAAAATGAGTAGACAAAAGTCATATTACGGCGCGGATGAAATTACCAATAATTTATATGCATTTAATAACGAATTAATGTATAGTAATGGTGTTGAATATATTGGATTATATCATAAATATACAACTGGCGAAATATATAGTCAACCAAGTTGGAATCGAAATACATCTCGTAAATTAATTACGTATGAGAATTTGAATACTGATCGATATAAATATAAACAATTGAATCCAGATATAAATGTAACATTTCAATCACTAATTCTAAAACCAGTTAGTATAACATCATCCGATATCAGCCGAGGTTTTGTTATACGATATTTTATTCAAAAACAAAATTCTAAGAATATTATAGAAATAGATCAATCGCAATTTGATAAATGGAAAGCATCACAGATTGATAATATAATGTATAATGCAATAAAATTACCATGGTATATATCCGGCCAGAAAACCGATTCATCAAATGGTCCAGTTAAATTACTCGGTGTAGTAACAAAAAATTTAAATCAAATCAAACTGGCTACAAAACGAATGCCAGGTATTAGTATTAAATTGTCTAATCCACTTGAATATTACACCGACGTAGACTTCATAACACCCACAGACATAAACGGATTGGATTCGTAAAATTATTTTACTATTATATTGTATATGATAGTGGACTATGAATCTGATGTTAAAACCTGCCTGAACATAATAGCAGAAAACAAGACATTGTTAGTTCCGATCTATGCAAACCCAACCACTCATACGTGTATACAAGATATCTATGCATTGTATATATATTGTGAAGATGATAGTGAGTGGATAGTACCAATACATCATACAGAACAAATAAGGGGCTTCAACGAATATCTTAAGGACTTCTTAGCATTAACTGATATATATATCCATGACAAGAAGCGATGGCTTCAAACCGGTGGAAACGATGCCGTATGGGATGTAAAGACTTTGTGGTGGTATACTTACAATGAACCATATGATGAAACCCACTATCCAACCGCAGCTCATGAATTTTATTGGCGTAGACTAAAATCATTATCTCAAGTAAATTCAGTAATACCAATGCAACAGCATCTGGCAATGTGTCAAAAGATTAGGCATTATGCATGGCCAATGATATTAAATGTAAAACTTACAGATTCATATAAACAGTTCAATGAGTTGTATCCCAGAACATTTGCTGACATAGAACAAAATGGGTTAGCAGTTAATAGCACTTTTCGTATGCCAGAACTAGTTAATGGCAATCGAGTGTATTCCAGATACAACTATCATACCACAACAGGTAGACCAAGCAATGCATATGGTGGATTCAATTATGCGGCAATGAACAAAGAAGATGGTACTAGAGCAGCATTTATAAGCAGACACTCAGCTGGAGCTTTAGTAGAAATGGACTTTGATAGTTATCATGTTAGACTGATTGCTAAATTAATTGGATATGATTTGCCAGACACAAGTATACATGACTATTTAGGTCAATTCTATTTTGGTGTCGACAAATTAACGGAAGAACAACGATCGGAAAGCAAAAGCATAACATTTCGACTTTTATATGGAGGCATAGACAAAGAGTTTTTAACTATTCCATTCTTCCAGCAAGTGCATGATTTTGTGTTTAAACTTTGGGCTACATGGAAACGTAGTGGTTGCATAAAAACTCCTATTATAGGCAGAAGCATTTGCAAAGACCAAGTCACCAACATGACGTCATATAAATTGTTTAACTATTATCTGCAAGCCACTGAAACAGAAGTGTCTGTTAAAAAATTAGCAGAACTACAACGGTATCTGCAAGACTATGAAACATGTATAATATTGTATACATATGACTCCGTCCTATTCGATGTTCCTTTATCAGAAGCCAAAGGCCTATTGCCGGAAATTAAAATGTTATTAGAAACGGGTAATTTTCCGGTGAAATGTAAAGTTGGCGATATTTATGATAAAATGAGTAATATCACGTTATGAATATAGATTCTATAATTACCGAATGGACATACCGATTAGACAAGGGGTATCCAGATTGCGAAGAAGATTACGTAGAACTTAGAAATGTTTTACAAGAAATGACCGATCTTCCAGAAGCTGAACAAAATGTCATAGTTAAACGAGCAATGGGCCTTACTGAGGATGAAGAACAATTATCAAAGTTAGATAACGGAGACATTCCAAAAAATGATATTGAGTTATTAAAACAAGCATTTATAAAAATAGCTCCAGTCTATTCTAGATATCTTAAAATATTCAGTATGTTTGATCCAAATTCACTAGGAACAATATCTGAAGTGTTGTTATCTACATTGCTAAATAAACAACCTAAAATTGTATCTGTACATACTGGCGGCGCACAAACAATAAACGATTTACGTGTTAATGGACACGCAATTAGTTTAAAAACAACAGAAAAAGGAAAGGCAATTAGTTTAGGGAGTGATATTAAAAATATAGATGATAGGAATATAAAAGGAGTATTAACTTATTTAAATTTTTTAAAAACATCAGATACAAATTTTGAATCAAAAACAATAACAGATATTGTTAAACTCGATGAAAAAGATGATGACGATACAAAACGAGCTAAAGAATCAATTAAACAACGAATTAACTCAATAATAAACAAGATAGCAGGAGAAGACGGTAACGATCATTATTTTGTATGGGTAGAAAAAATAAAAAAACCTGGTTCTAACAATCCAATAACCGCAATACGTATTCACACGTATAAATACGATAGGAATAATTTATATAATGAATTTTATAATGGATATCCACATATTGCTAAAACTGGTTGGAGTATAACAGATAAAACTAATGCATTAGTAAATACTGACAGTGCATATAAATATTTAAATATTACACCCCATGCTGTCTATAAATTTGCTGGAGACGATGTGCCAATAGAAATTTCGTTAGGCGTAAAATTACTAAATAAAAAAATAGCTCCGGAGCAATTAATATCTTCAGAAATTTTAAGCGTATTAGATTCATTATCTATAAAACTATTTGGAGAATAATTTGAAAACACAACTACTATGCACATTTGCACATCAATCAGATTTAAACATTATAACTGATTACATACAACAAAGTTACACTATACCAGAACAACGAATATTTGTGTTTTCCAATGCTGAAAAAACAGATCAATTGTATTGCACTTATAATGCTGACAGCACAACACGCAGAGGACAAAACACCATAAGCATACATCGTAAAAAAGAAACCAACACCTTGTATACGGTTAATGCATTAAACGCAATTATACGACGAGTCAACAACGGAGTGTTAGACAAAACATATCAAGTAGATTGGACACACTATCGCAATTCATTTATATTAACCGACGATTCCGATTACCGAGTAGTTGAATTAACATTTTTCAAGAAGATTTCTTGGTAACCTGATATTTATTATATATAATAGGATAATAACATGATACGACTTAAAGATTTAGGACTTGATGTAGGATATTCAGATCATATTCAAGGAGTCGAATCTGCTAAAGTTGCTATAGGAGAAGGCGCCGAAGTAATTGAGAAGCACTTTACGATAGATAACGACTTACCTGGTAGAGATAATAAGTTTGCTATACTACCACATCAAATGAAAGATTTAACAGACTATATAAAAATAAGAGAAGATATGTTTATATCTCATGGAGATGGATTTCAATTATTTGAAGAAGATTCAAGAAAAAATTATGCAGGAAGATTTAATGGATAAGATTAGTGTTATTATAAGAAATAGGAATGAAGAGCAATATATAGGATTTGCTATACAATCCGTACTAGATCATTTTAATAAACCTGAAATTATAATTGTTGATAATAACTCAACAGATAATTCAATCGAAGTTGTTAGTATGTTTAGACCAACACTTAAACAACAGTTAAAAATAGTAACTATTGATGATTATAGCCCTGGTGCAGCTTTAAATGAAGGTGTCAAACATTGTACATATGAAACTATATTAATTTTGTCAGCTCACGCACAAATTACGGATATAGATTATAGTTGTATACAAGAAGATTTAAAATATCATTCAGCTGTATTTGGTAATCAGACGCCTATATATAGAGGTAAAAAAATTACAAAGAGATATATTTGGAGTCACTTTCATGAAGCTCGCGAGCAAAATTTATACTCAAAAATTGAAGATCGTTATTTTTTACATAACGCATTTTGTTTTTATAACAAACAAACGTTGTTAGATAATCCATTCGACGAAACGTTACAAGGAAAGGAAGATAGATATTGGGCTATACATATGGTAAGTAATAATTATACTTTCCTTTATGATGGTAGTCAAAAGTGTAATCATTATTGGACTCCAAATGGGGCTACGTGGAAAGGAATAGGATAAAATAAAAATAAAGTAAAATTGTATGAAAGTAGAAAATAAAATTTTTAGTGAAAAACATTTAAATGAATGTAATATTATTAAAAAACAAGCTAATTTTGAATTTAATTTAACTCCAGTTAATAATATTTGTTTGATTTTACAAAAATTAAAAGAATTAAATAACACTGATGGTCATTATGTTGAGTGTGGTACATATAGAGGAAATACTCTTATTCCTGCAGCATTATATTCTCTAAATCATGGATATTTTAATAAAAAAAAATTAATTGGTATTGATACATTTAAAGGATTTCCTAAAATTACACAACACGATTATAGAGATCTTCCTAGTTATTTTAAAACTTTAAGATCACAAAATTTAATCTCAGAAGATCATTTTAATAAGTCTAAATTAAGAACTAAAAATTTTCAAAGTTTATCCCATTTAGAAAATTAATATTTTTTAGATAAACAAGAAATATTTAATAATTGTAATAAATTTAATAATATTTCTTTAGTTAAAGGTACAT
>ENA-ORXF01001623-ORXF01001623.1-marine-metagenome-genome-assembly--contig:-NODE-1623-length-14260-cov-9.152224_pt1 | contig 14260 bp, 13 predicted proteins | sample MGYA00237864_ERZ511476 | MGnify/ENA primary metagenome ERZ511476 (study PRJEB26306, sample SAMN06343908) | marine metagenome | isolation source: coastal waters | place: Atlantic Ocean: West Antarctic... | reverse complement strand
ATATCTAAAAAATATGGCGCAAATAGTTTTGTGGATTATTACGGATTGACTCCTATGAAAGACCGTCAAGATAATATTAAAAAATTCCAGGACCCTGATTCCCCTGTGAAATTCTTTGTTGGTACAACACAGACTGGTGGTTATGGTATTACATTAACTGCAGCTAGTACTATGGTATATTATTCTAATGGTTATGATCTTGAGAAGAGACAACAATCAGAAGCAAGAATAGATCGTATCGGTCAGAAATATCCTATGACATACATAGATATTTACTGTGAAGATACTGTTGATGCTAGAATAGTTAAGGCTCTCAAAAAGAAAGTTAATATTGCTACTCAGATAATGGGTGAAGAACTTAAGGATTGGATTTAACTTACAACTTTTCCATCACGCCATTCCATATCTGGAAGACCTTCGGAATAACTTTTACCATCAAAGGTTAAGACTTGTTTTCTATTGGATCCTTTATCGTCATATGATACGTGGATCCATCCTGCCTGGTCATCTTCGGGTTTATAGTACTCGAGAATGCATTGATCAAAGTCTACGTTATTAATAAGCCAGTAAGCAACTTGAATATTTGCAATACCATTGATTTCAAAATCGGCCGCGCACCCGAGTGCGTGCTGTGAGGTTTTTTTGCTCCCTATCGCTTCGCAGAGCGCCTCTGAGCGGTATCCCGAGGAAATGCTTAGTGGTTTGTCGAAGTGTGCTCTAGTGGGTTCTAAGACCTCGTAACAGAGGTCTCCTAAGTTTTTTATCTCTCCAGGTCCTGGAATATTGTTAATCCCCTTTCTAGATGCAGTCATAGAACGTGTCATCTCATCAAGAGTAAAATGCTTCGAAAGCTGTAAAGGTTTCTTACCTGATTTCATAATTTTATTGGGAAATAATTAACGCAAATATAACATAAGCCATACCAGATATCAATGCTCCAACAGAGACTAATAAGATACTTTCTACCCTATTTATTTGGGTTTCAAGCTTGAGTATTTTATCATGAGTTTGTTTCTGCATAATTCTACACAGTTTTTCATGAGAATCTATTCTCTGTAATGCGTCATGTTTAGCCATTGGGAAAGAGTAAACGAATTTTTTGATCCATTGTCAAGTTAGAATATTGGTTTGCAGCTTGCGATTGTGTTAGTACACCACCATCAACCTGAGGTAGATTTAATGACACAGGTGTGGTAGGCGTGTCATTCATAATAGGCATTAAAGGATTTGCTATATCAGGAAAAATTCCTTCATCTAAATCAGTCTCTAATAAGTCAGCATAAATTTCGTTTATAACTTCTCCAGCTTCTTCATATGGATCATCTAACCCTAATTTTTCTGCGTTAATTGCAAACGCTCTTTTTACTGAATCAGAAGGCATAAACGGAACAAACACACCATCTCTTAAAGCACTGTATTCTTTATTGGATACTCTAGAAAAAGATTCTGACATTTGTTCTTCATCTAAACCCAACACTTCTCCTGCTTCCATATCTAATTTCATGTTTTGTTTAACTCCAAACAAGGCACGGTTAGCATTAATGTAAGCATCAACAATTTCTCTAGGTTCTACTGGTCCACCTTTTAATGTGTTTCTAGTAAATAAAGATCTAGAATCTCTTGTACCTTTTTGAAAATCTGCAATTTTAAAATTCATAACTCGTTCAGCATTTATTTCTACAGGTCTAAATCCAAATAGACCTGCAAACTCTGGACCAAAGTCATAAGTTTGACCATACTTATCGTACTTACCTTCTGTAATTACATCAACAGACTCTATAGATTGATCCATTCTTTTTAATTGATTTAAAGAAAAAGGCATTTGTGCTTTGACTAAGTGAGCCATAATCTTACTGGCTTTATCACCACCATTGTCTTGATCATTAAATACTTGATAACCTTCTCTAGTTTTACCACCTCTTGCCATAATATCTAATACGGCTTCAGTCCATATAGCTTCTGATATAAATGGAGAAGCAAATTCTTTCATGGCTTCAAACGTACCTGAAATAAAATCATTTACCATACCATCATTATCTTTTTCACCATCTGCTACCGAATTAATTACAGTTTGAATAGGTCTAATTAAAGTATCATATGCATTCGCATGACTAAAATCTATGTAAGAGAAAGAACCATCTTTGTTTCTAATAGGTAGTAACGTGGAGTTCTTAGACCAGTCCGCAACGTATCTTTTAATAGCACCTCTTTCTTCATCTGTAATATCATACAGCGCTCCAAACATTTCTGATGTAGCATAAGGTACAGCCGTTACCGTAGTAGCAAAACCAAATAGTCTTGTGTATCCTGTTCTTGCAAAAGGTTTAAATACTTTACCATCTACAATAATCTCTTCACTTATTTCTCTTAGTGCTGTGGATATAATATTAGTGCCTGTTCTAGCTATCTCTGCTGGGAATGATACAAAGTTTCCAATAGGTAGTTTTCTTAATCCTTTAATAAATTCTGATACATAATCATAGTTGGGTATATTATTTCTTACTACATCTGCCGCTCTTTCCTCTAAGTATTCTTGAGTTAATCTAATCTCTTCACCATCAGAGTTCTTAAAAAACTTACCTCTAACTACTCCTATGTCTCCAAATCTTTTCTCCATTCTACTTTGTTCAACAGCCCAAGAATAAATTTTCCAGAAGTCATCCTCAGCTGTATATAAATCTTGTGATACAGATTTTAATTTTGATAAAGGTTTTAATAATAATCTCATTCCTTTGTCTGATGACATGGTCTGCCCAAAGTTTACATCTTCCATCAACCTAGATAGATCTCCAAGTTTTACATTAGAGTTTACTACACCTAGTCTTAATAGTTTTTCATACAATTCATTCTGTTGTCTTGTTCCTTTTAATGGTGTCTGCAATGCTTGATAAGCCATCTTGATTGCACTAACTTCTTCTACGTCATCTATGTTTTTACCTACTTGTCTTTTAACAGTAGCTGCAAAGTTACCTGGCATAATACCATTAGCTGCAGCAAAGGCTCCAGCACTTACAAAGTTTCTTAAGTGTGTTACTGGTGATAGAATTGTTTTGGCAATCTGTGATGTAGCTTTAGGATATAAAACTAAACTCTCATACATTTTTGCTAGTGTACCACTGTCTTCTATTTGCATAGATGTTTTCTTTAAAGCATCCGCGATTCCTGGTCTTGCGTACAAAGGATTTTGAGCATCTGCAAAAGGATTAGTTGCACCTTTACTTACAGATAACTTTCCACCTGGATCAATAACTTCGATAGCTTTAAAGTCATCACCGAATACAAGTCTTGCTTCGTCAGCAGTTTTAACAAACATAGGTTCTTTACCTGCAACCTGTAGCTCATCTGATTTTTTAATTAGTTCATCAAAGAATTGATTACGTCTTGCAATCAAAGATAGTTTAGCAGTACCACCTAAGATAGTTTGCATAGGATTGTTTTGTTTACCTAGTAATTTTTCAATAGCTTCTTTAGGTCCACCTGCTCCGCCAGCTAAATCATTTAATGATATGTTAGATCTATTACTTATGGAAGCTGCATCTTTTAATGTTGTTTGATTTACAAAAAAATTAGGGACTTCAAAAATTGCATCAGAAGGTTTGTCCATTCTAAAACCAGCGGGCATTCTAGCTGTCTTAAGTATTCTAGCAACGGCATCATCAGCTTCTTGATCTAATAATTCTTTACCAGCTACCTTAGCACTGTTAATTAATACAGCTTTAGTTTTATCTATTGCTTCTGCTGTGGGTGTATAATTTAACCAAGGTATTAATGATTTGTTTTGAAAGATGTCATAAGTTGAACCTAAATAGTTCTCAAATTTATTACCAAATATTTTTTTAAATTCATCTAGCTCAGTCTTATCTAGTTTACCACCAATCTTAGTAAACAAGTTACCCCATTTAGTTCTGATTAAAGATAGGTTACCTGAAATGTTTGCTTCTACTAGAGAAGCTTCTTCTGCATTCTTAGTATTTTTTTTAATGTTATCAGATACTTTAGCTAATAATTTTTTATCTAAGGCACCAAATTTAACTTGACCCTTAGCACCAATGTCTGGAGTACCGGACATCAATAGTCTTGTAACATCGTTTAAAAATAATTGTCTTTGTTCAGCATTTTTTTTATTAAATATTGTTTTTATTGGTCTAAACATTTTGTCTATGTCAACGTCTATGTCATGAGAAATATTTCTAGCAGCTGAAGCATCACCTGCTCTTAAACCAATTGATAATCTTTCTTCGTCAAAAAACTCTTGGGTTTTCATACCTCTGGATCTCATTGTTCCAGCGGCTTTATCAATCCATCTGTCTAAAGCTTTGTTATTAATATCTAAATCTTTATTTCTATTAACTAATTTTTTAATACCTTTACCAACACCACCAAGAATTCCTGTGAACAATGCACCTTCTGTACCAAACTTAACTCTGTTTAATAAATCTCTACCCGGATCATCTTCTTCATCTAAATCAAATGCTAATGTACCGGCATCTTTTACATCGCCAACAAAAATACCCTCTGCTACACCACCCGTAACTGCACCGGCTGCAAGCTTAGTTGCACTCTGACTGGCTTTCATTTTATCTAAAGCAGCAACAAGTTTAGGACTGTTGGCTTTTACAAGAGTACCTGATTTACCAGCTTGCATAGCTTTGCTAGCAAGTTTACTTCCAAGACTAAAACCATAACCACCTGGAACACCAATGTTAACTAATAGTTCTGCAATTTTTCCTGCAGCTGTTGCTTCTGCTTTCTCATCAAATTCTGTAAGGTCATCAAACCACTGCTCTACGCCCGCAGCTTTGTCGGTCCCTGCTCCCAGATCTATAAGTGTAGCACCTAGTGAGAATAAACCTTTTGGTATTGCAATGGCACCGGAAACAATCCCTGATAGGACTGACTCAATCGTGCCTACTTGATTATAATCTTCGGCCATTTAATCTCCTATCCTATTGCTTCGTCTTTGCTACCAAAAAAACCACTCAACCAACTGTCATCTTTTTTACTTCTATAAAAAGTTTTTATTGTTTTGGCAACTCCTTCATCTGAAATATTAATAACTCTTCCTTTAAATACATAGTTTCCAGCCTCCGGATTAGTTTCTAAAAATTCTTTTCCATTTTTATATTTTTTAGAATCAATTATACCTACAGGAGCCTCAAATTCTTTTTCACTAACAGCAAATTCAACTCCTACTCTAACAGCTGCTGTTAAATCTTTAGTTGCAGCGTTCCATTTTTCAAAAGCTGCCGTGGAGTTAACAGGTTCTTTAAGATATGTGTTAAGTGCTTCTTTTCTACTCATATTTCCTTGATCCATTAAAACATTAATGTCATCTTCCATTTTATTAGTTTTACTAGCTTTAATTTGATCTAGTTTTAAATCTTGTTGAATCTGCATTAGCTCTGCTGCTTCTCTAATTTTTTCTGGTTTGTCATAAGACGTACTCGTGTCTTGAATAAGATCATTAACTAAACCTTCTCTACCTAAACCTTCTGTTGCTATTCTTCGACCACCTTTAATCAATGCATCATACAATGCATTTTTTTGTGATCTTGCATAACCTAATTTTTCTAAAATACTTTTAACGCTTTTTCCTCTTTTCTCATCTGCATCTTCAAGGTTGTCTACGTCTGGTAAAGGTTTATCATCTATTTTTGGTAGCAGGGCTGCTGCCTCAAGATCTTGTTTACCATATATTGTTTCATATTTTACAGGGTCATATTTTTTTAAGTTTTGTTTTTGAAGTTGCATTTTTTCTTGCAAACCAGAGTCAATTGCAAAATTTTTTAAGTAACCTTTTTCAGCTTCTGGATCTAAAAGAACTTGATTACGTTTATCGTATTTTGTATTACTCATATAATCAGTTGTCAAATCACCTAACCCATCATCTAAATACCTAGGCTGTAAATCAGATTCAGTCTCTGGTGCATATTTATTAATTTTAATATTTTGGTTAAATTTATCTTTAATGGATTCATTTGTAATAAAATCACCCTGATTCATTTGTCTAATTTTTTCTCTTGCTTTAAAATCTGGTTCTGAGAGAGTCGGATATATTTTAAATGCATCTGCTTGGTTAGCTACATTTAGAGCTTCTGCATGGTGTTCTCTGCCATCAGTTCTAGGGTAAGCTGAATTACCAACCAATGCTGCTCCCATAGACCCGCCGTGTTTTTTAGGCTCTCTAATACCATCCATGATCCCTTCTTTAATAGGGCCACCGTATCTAAACATAGGTCTATTTAAAATTTTCATTATTATGCCTTGTTAAATCCTGGTTGGAATATTTTACCATACAATCCACCTAGACCCATTGCTGTACCTATAGACTGTGAAAGCATATTAACGGGTTGTGGTTCTTGGTAAGACTGTGATGCAACACCACCTGAAAGACCTGTTAAACCTTGACCGTATTGTGATAGTCTACCATATGGTTCGTAAGCTGCTGTCTGTTGTGCTTGTTGATTAGCACTTAAGTTAGCTTGATTAAATCCTTGTCTTAGAGAACCTAGTTGTCCTAGTGCTCCAACGTCTGCACCAATTCCTGATCTATTAAAATCAGATAGACCTAGTTGTGCTTGACCTAAACCAGCTTGAGCGTTTGCAATACCTAATTGGTTCTGCATCATCTGTCCTTGGTTACCAAATAATTGTCCTTGGTTAGCAAAATTTTGTTGTGCTTGTTGTTGTGCTTGACCAAACCCTTGTTGTAACATCTGTGCTTGTAGTGCGGATCTATCTGCTAGTGAGTCTGCATTGTACTGACCCATCATAGCTCCTTCTCTACCACCACCAAAGTTACCAGAATTAACTGCTGCGTCTCTAATATTTTGTTGTCCACCTAATCTTGATCTATCAAACTCAGATAGTGTTGCATCAATTACTTGTGATTGATACGGAGACATAAAAGGTTGGTAAGCATTAGCACCTGTTGCACCGGCTTGTGCTGTTTGAAAACCTTGAGCTCCAGTTTGTAATGCACCTAGTCCACCGATAGTACCTGCTGCATTTGTTTGAGCTTGTTGTGCTGCAGTTAAATAAGGTTGGTAAGCACCAACACCTTGTTGTGCTAAACCGATTGCTTGTGTTTGTAAAGCATCCTCACCAGCAACAAAAGGATTTGCTCCTGTAACTGCTGTACCTGTTAATCTATTTCCTGAAGCATCTTGTCCTCCAGTAAATGTACTAGTATCTATTGGTACACTGTAAGCACCTTTGGATTGTGCTGCGTAATCTTTTGCGTAATCTTGTAAAAATTCTGGTGTTGCCATTATGCCATCCTTGATTGTAACATTTGTTGTTGATCATACATTTGCTGAGCGCCTTCTAAACCTTGAGAGTCTTCTGAAACTTGTCCACCGTTTTCTAAATTATTCATCATGTTCTCCATAACTTCAGCACCCTTGTCTATATCTCCACCGCCAGCATTTCTAACAGCGTCTGCAGTAAATACAAATTCATTTACACTTAGTCTAGCAGGAACGTCATCTGCTTTTTCTTTTTTACCGATAGGTACAAAACCACCTTCAGCTCTATAATCTTTTTCCATACCACCAAGGTTCATCATGCCACCTTCTTCTGCACCTACTCTTACGCCACCACTAGGGTAACCAAATTGATTAGTTCCTGCTGGTGTTCCGTATCCCGGTACAGCTGTTCCGCCCATTGCTAACTGCGCAATTCCTTGTGCCGGAGGTTGTCCTTCCATTGATACATTCTCAGCCATCATAGTTTCATCTACTTGTGGTTGCTCTTGTTCATCTTTCATTTGTTGTAATACTAATTTTTTAAATTCTGGGTAAGGTAATTGTCCACCACCATCAAGGTATTTTTTATACTCTACTTGTAACATTTGTTCTGCTTCATCAGGTAGTTGTACTTCCTCTACAGATTCTTGTACCATTTCACCATTAGCATAACCTCTACGGTCCATTAGTCTACTTGGTAAACCTAAATTAAAGTCTTCTTCATCTTCAACCATCATACCATCTGCATAACCAATTCTTCCGCCATTAGCTGCTGGTACTGCTGTTTGATAATAATTATTTGTAAATCTATTCTCAGGTAAGAAATTCATTTGTGGGTTTTTAAATTTTGCCATCATCATTGCTGTGTAAGGATCAATGTAATCTTCATCTACTTCTTCAACAACTTCTTCACCTTTAGAAAGTGCATTCTGTATCAACGGTGCACCTAAAGCAAACGCTGAACCAAGTCCAAAGGCTTTGTTACCACTAAATGCTTGGTTGGTATATAATAAAGGATTGTTTTTATTAAATGGATTTAAATATTTACTAAAGAAATTACCACCGCCTACTGTTGATCTACTATTAGTAAAAGCATCCGCTCCTGTTATTGGAGCTCCCGGTAAAAATCTACCTAAAGAACCAATATTTTTACCAATCATTGAAGGGCTAAACATACCTTTACTTAAAAATCCTTTACCTGCACCTAGAGAACCTAGTCCTGCTGTAGCTGCATACATTAATGCGGCTTTACCTAATGGACTTTTAGCAACTTTTTTAATACCACGCACAGCTTTCTTTACAAAGCTTCCTAAACCATAGCGTTGTCTAGGGTCTTGATAACCCATACCGCCTTGGTTGTACATTTGTCTAGCTTGTTGTGAGTTTGTTATTGCCATAAATTTACCTTAGTCTATCGTTTTACTTTGTTTTTCCTATTAAATCAAGAGAAGGCATGATAACTTTTACGTCTTGTGCCATCTCTTCTTGCTTAAAACCTTTAGCTTCCCAGTCTTTTCTCTCCTTAAAAAGCTCACCTGTTTCCTTGTGTCTGTAAGTTGTTTCTACTTTTGCTTGTTTTATTTCCATTAGTCGACCTTTTCCTTTTTGATATTTAAGTAACTGACAGCCACATCAAATGACCCAGTGTTACTTGATTGTATTGTAAAAGTACTTCCGCCTTCTACTATTAACGGTTGGGTTAATAACTCTTTAGTAACATCAGCTGTCAATGCCACTGATTTAATAGATGTAATAGCATTATTTAATACAGTCACAACCGGTGTCGATGCGGATGTAACAAGTAATGATTTAATAATTATAGTTTCATTAACTAAAGGATTACCTGCACCAAATGGAACTAAGGCATTTCCTGTTGTATTGTTATCTATACCTTTAAATTTATATTGATTTACTACACCCATTATTCTAAAAAGAAAGCTCTCGCTTCTATCTCCTGTTTAACCTCATCTTGAAATGAAGTATTTAATTTTGTTATAACTGAGTCAAGATCTCTTACTAACGATTGGAAAGTTCTTTCCTCGTATTCTTTACTTGCTCTAGTTAATGATTGTACAATTCTAGCCATTATTTTTTCATTCCTCTTGCAGCTAGACCACCAAAGTAATATCCAATTCTGCCACCATCTTTATATCTTGAGTATGATTCTCTAGCATCATCTTGAGCAGTGAAACCACCAGCTTGAGATTCATAACCTCCACCTCCTCTCCCTCTATCCTGATTAATAGCTGCTTGTGCTGGGGATACAGAAACAGTGTGGGTACTTTGAGCACCACCACCACTATCGGGTTGATTGGGTCCAGTAGGTATATAATTTGGAGAGTTTACATTACCACTATATAATTTTGAATAAGGATTATTTATAGCAGGACCAGCTTGTGCTTTTTGATTCATAATATGATTTCTAACTTTATCATTCATATCTAATTGACTTTTAAGTGTGTCTTTATCTTTATCTTTATCCATATAGTAACTATCAATATCACGGTAGTAACCATTCTTATCAAAAAAGTCTTTAGCTATACCTACTCTCTTATCTACTAATGCATCATAGTCACCGAATGCACTTCTTTTATTATAGCCATATCTATCTTGGTTAGTTAAATTACCACCATACATAGACTGTTCTTGATTGTTCATTTGTTGTTTTGTATATTCCTGAGCAAAAGGACTTAGGGTATCAAACTTGTCTAGTTTACCAGCCATACCCATTAAAAAATTTCCTCCGGGAATCATAGCACCTATTCCAGTTTTAATATAACCACCCATCTTATTGATAAAAGATTCTTCCGGTTTCATGCCTGGAATATAATCTCCAGAATTTGTCATATTTGTAACATAGTTTCCTGAAGGTGACATAGTTCCTGGAGTTCTAAATCCACCTACGTTATTGTTATTATAATTAAAATTTTTATTATCGTTATTCATAGATTGAAAAGTTTTTGTATTAGGTATACCAAATGTTTCTGTAACGTTTTCTTCTTCAATTAGTTCGGGTGGAACAGGAGCAACGTTTCCTCTAAATCTATCTTGTGGAAGAAATTGACTATTGGCTTGTTTATATAATGCATTGTCCGCTGCATTGTAAAAATTTATCATTATCTTCTTCCCCCTGGATGAATATCTAATCTAAACGTACCAAGTTTCCAGTCTTCAGCTGCAGCTGTATTAGATACTTTGAATGCAATTGATCTGGCCCTGATTCGAGTATCTATCTTATCAGTAGTATTACTAGTTGTAAAGTTTGTAGTGGTTGCGGAGCTATTTGGATAGTCTCTAGTTACAAAACTCACTTGAGTGTTACCGGTTTGTGAAATAAAGTCAGGTACAAATCTACTAATTCTTGCAATGTATTCTCCATCTCCTCTGATATCAGGCATTCCAATTGAGGTACCTGAAGAAGATCTTTTTTGTGTTATATCAAAATCACCTGAAGTAATTGTACCAATGACAGTAGTTATAACCCCACCAGCAGTTATTTGATCTGTCCCCGTTTCCTGTTTAAAGTATATTGAACTACCATCTGTGTTGCCAACAACATCATACGAGGAATCATCTGTTCTATTATAACTTGTTGCATGAGGTCTATCAAAAACTGCAGAATCAGCCCACGTTGTTCTGGCTAATGTACCTGTTGTCCAGATAGGACGTTTAGCATCTGAGTCTAAATAATTATAAGTAACATTTCGATCAAGACTCGGGGAGTTTGTAGTCGGGTAAAACCAAGTTACTTCTCCAAACAAGTTATTAATTCCTGCAAATATTAAATCTCTTGGTGTACTATTTAAACCATCAAAAACAAAATCTTCTACAAGACAAGGCATAGATCTTAGTTGTCCATCATAAGTAAAGAAACCATTTTCAGACATCCAATATGCAACACTATCAACTTCAACACAAGCATTCTTACCAATCAATCCACAGTTAGTACCTACCTGTGAGAATGAGAAAGTAAAAGGTTGACCTACGAATTGCATTAAAAATAATGCTGTGTCTGTCCATACATAAAGAGCATCTCTACCTTTGATAGCTCCCATAATTTTAGAACCTGCAGCCAGTCTTTGTGTACCTGCTGTGTTTTCTGCTTTTACCGTGTATTCATTAATATTTTCTTGGTCCGAGAATCTAATAAACATGTCATCTTGTGTTAATTTATTACCAATAGTAGTTTCAGTACCAAAAAATACTAAGTGTCTATCCGGTGTTGATACCAATACATGACGTGATGCTGTTGGAGCTCCTGCAATAAGTGTAGCTCTAGTTGATACAGCGTTTGATGCTGCTGCGTCCCATTCAAAACATTCGTTATTATATATAAGAGCAATTAATTTTGTTCCAAAGTTATCTAGTACCCATAAACCTGGGTCAATAATAAAGTCATCATTAGATGCTTCACCCCATCCTACAAATGCTGTAATATTTGTAATAGCAACTCCTGCAGAATGTGTGGCAGCGGTAGTACCATCTACTTCCCGAGTCACTCCAGTTAAAGTATTAGTTGCTGTTGTATTGGTTGTGTAAGTTATATCCTCTGTGCCAATTCTTATTGTCCCTGATGCCGGAAACGCTGCTGAGTTAGCAAGAACAATTGTTGTAATAGAATTGTTAATAGTTGTAGCTAATGTAGTTGTTGCAGCACCTGCAGCTGTACCAGACCATGTCCCTGTACCAAAACCAAAACCTGCTTCTTGTTGAGCGGGTCCCACTGAATAATATACTTTAGTTATTGCTGACGTATTGCCAGCTGATAAAGTTGTGCCGGTAATATTAGCCGGTAATGTAATTGTAAAAGTTGTAGCAGTTGGAACTGATGTAACCATGAATCTTATGTCATCAAAAGTAGCTGCTGATACACTAGATCCCGCAGGGATAGTAACACTATCAAATAAAACTATATCATTATCAGCTAGTCCATGATCTGCTTGACAGGTAACAGTAATTGTTGCCGCATTACTTGTAAAAGTACATCCGTTTAAAGTTACTCTAATAGGGTGTATGTCATAAAAAGTATCACCTGAAAAAGCATATAAAATTCTATTGGTTCCTATGGCTGCGTATTTAATACCAGCATTATCATCCCAATGATGAAGTGCTCTTGCTGCACCGGTAAGTTTATTGTCTCCTAATTGAGAACTACCACCTATTTTTTCTGGGCTACCATATCTAAAACGTACGTTATCACCCTCAAACCATTGACCTTCGGCCCCTGTTTCGGTAACTTGTTTATTGAATCCTGGAACAATACCTAATTTTTGTAGCATATAAAAACCTGTTTATTAGGTAGTATATTAGATCACAGGTAAATTCAACCTGAAAATCTTAAGTGACTACTTAGGAAATTTTGTTTTAACGGCTGCTTGTGCTGTTTTCCAACTATCAATACCATCGTCGTTGATTTTTTCTAGTTGAGATTCCCAAGTACCGTAAGCTATTCTTCTTAAATCTAATACTACTCTAGCAACAACAGCGTCATTAATTGTTAGACCCCATTCTTGGCAATATGTAAAATCAAATCCAGCAGGTACTGTACTTAACAATTCTAAACTATCTTGTGTATCTTTAGACAGCAACAAAAAAGCACTACAATCTGGTGCTTGTGCTATTATTGTAACGTCTCTTGCAATTGGATTTTCCGGAGTTCCGAAGAACGCCTTATAACCACTTGCTTCTATTTTATATAACTTCATCGTCAACTCCTATAAGTTCTATTTTTTTTATTGGGTTAATATTTCCCTGAAGAATTTTTGTTTCTTTAGGGATTAGCCCTATACCTTTCAATGCATTCCAAGTATGGGGATTACTCATGGCGTTTCTTAACTTAGCTGGAGATGGTCTACCATTCGCAATCATTTCAGCCTGTATTTCTCTACCTATATTAACGGTAAATTCATTTGCTTGATTAGCTTCCCACATCTCTTCATCACTGTAACCTTTAATTCTCGTAGGTTCAGCAATAACATAAAGTTCTTTTAATAATTTTTTTATTATTTCAATCTCTTTAGTATTTAATTCAAAAGCTTCTTTTTCAGTTGCTTGATGACTTACAGCTTCTAAAATTTCAGCTTTAAGTTCTAGTATTTCATGTTCTAAACCATTACCACCATTTTGTAAATGTTTTAATTTAGAAACTTTAGCTTGGTTTTTTAAATTACCAACTTCTTCAAGAGCCGCTGCTCTTACTCTACCTTCTAAAAATCCTTGTAAAGTTTTTATCTTTTCCCAAGGTGTATCTCCTATTACTTGATACCTGTAATTAAACTCACTATTAAACTTTGATGCCATGTTGTTATTTTCCTATGTTGTAATTAATTTTATGCATCTAATGAATACCCAGCCATTTCGCCTTTTGCTCTTGCAGTACCAACGGCACTTGTATCACTTGCTACAGTTCCAGTATTTGAAATTAAATTAGTTACTCCTAAAGCACTACCATTATAACCAAATCCACCTATACCTTTGTCTCCACCGTATGAGCTACCTGTACCATCCATTCTACCAGTACCAGCAGCTTGACCATTTGATGCAACTACTCCAGTGTTTGAAACTCTGTTAGTGTAATTTGAATACCCCAAACTTGTACCATTACCATAAATAAACATTCCTAAACCAGTACCATATTCTGCAAAAGATCTGCTAAAACCAGTTGTACCTACACCTGTTGTATCTGAAGCTACTACTCCAGAAATTGAAACTTTATTAGTTACTGAATATCTAGTATCACCATTAGCACCATAACCAAATATTGCTAAACCAACTCCATATCTTCCAGAAGCTGTGTAGAATCTAACAGTACCTACGGCAGATGTATCAGATGCAACTACACCTTGATCGGAAACTAAATTAGTTACACCAGTTGGAGCTGACGCACTATAACCATAACCTAATATTGCTGTTCCACCCGAACCATATTCAGTTCCAGAGCCACCATTTCTAGCTGTTCCTGCACCGGTTACTGTACTAGCTACAACACCTTGATTAGAAATTAAATTTCTTGT
>ENA-ORXF01001620-ORXF01001620.1-marine-metagenome-genome-assembly--contig:-NODE-1620-length-14296-cov-40.757156_pt1 | contig 14296 bp, 19 predicted proteins | sample MGYA00237864_ERZ511476 | MGnify/ENA primary metagenome ERZ511476 (study PRJEB26306, sample SAMN06343908) | marine metagenome | isolation source: coastal waters | place: Atlantic Ocean: West Antarctic... | reverse complement strand
ACACTTTTTTTTATCCTTAACAAAATTTGAGATATTTATTGAGGAACTCCAACATACCCTAACGAACTCCAATCAATAAATTTGAGATATTTATTGAGGAACTATAACAACAACAAAAGAACTATGGGAGGAGGGAGGAAGAAAGGGATGGGAACTGGAACATCAGGGTCTTCCCACAATGATAACAGTATGAAGTGTCATTGTGAATGTGGTTGGAATGGACTGGCAAGATCAGAGAAACATATGAGAATATTAAGTCGTCTTCACGGTAAGAACTGTCAATATAACCCATTAATCCCTCAACAAATGGAATTAGTGAGAACTATCTCACAAAGATGTCCTGATATGAACTCACGATGATAGAAGAACTATCCATTTATCCCTTATAGTCTATTTATCCTAACACTTTTTTTTATCCTTAACAAAATTTGAGATGGTTATTGAGTTAAGTTATATATCAACCTTCCATCAATCAATAAATTTGAGATACTTATTGAGGAACTTACATAATCAAAATGTCAGGACAACACTACGAAGAACAAATGGAAATGGTTGAGAAATTGAGTGAGGAACTCGGTGAAAAAGAGACCATTTTGATGGAACAAGAAGAGAAGATTAGAAAGTTAGAGGGTAGGGTAGCAGGATTAACGGAACTTTCACTCATACTGGTGGCAGAGGGTGATTGTGATGAAATCCATATTGGGGAAGATGGGTGTGTTGGTGGTAGGACGATAGACGAAATCCAGGAGGTTATTAAGGGATGGAATGAGAATAGTGGTGAGGGACAACAACTATATTGGGAAGATGGAAAAATATGTAAAAGAACACAGGAATGTAATATCTGTGATTGTCCTTGTGGCGAGGATGGAAATCCCTTGACACTACTTGCGAACAATTGGGAGTATATTTGTAAGAACTGTGATGAAGAATTAGGTGTGTGTTGTAATCCTGAGTGTGATAGGAAATTGGATAAGTATGGAGGAAATAACCCTTATCCGTTATGGGAGGGATGGATGAAGTGTTGTGATGTATGTAATGACCTTGTTATCGCACATCGTATTGGAATGAGATAGTTGATTTATAGTTCGTAGTTAGTAGTTCTTTTAAACTTTTTTTATCCTTAACAAAATTTGAGATGGTTATACAAGAACTTTAACATACCTAAAAGAACAATCAATCAATAAATTTGAGATACTTATTGAGATACTTTAATATATCAAAAAGAACAATGCCTGGTCGTGAAAGTCAAGAGAAAAAGGTTATTCGTATCATTCGCACAATCCAGGAAAGAATAGAGGTCTTTAGTGATGACGGACAAGATACAAGGACAGGAGTGATTAACGATGGAGCGTATTTAGAATTGTCTAATCTTAACAGAGACCTATTTAATTCGGTTAAGGGAGTAGAGGATGAAAATATCTATCTTCGTGGTAGGGTGGAAAGTCTGCGAACTCAACTTATGTTTCTCACAAGTCAAGTTATGTTGGTGAAAAAGACAGATTGGTGGATGAAGAATACCGATGACCCTGACTATACCAAGAGACAGGTTATGACGAGACAAGAAAAGATTGATAGTCCAAATCATACACTATGTGAATGTGGTGATTGGGTTAGTCATAGGAATAGGAGTTATTTGGAAAGTCATAGGAAGACGGAGAAATGTAATTCTAATCGTATGAGGATTAAATATGAAAAGGGAAAAATGAAATTTGGTATGAGACTTGATATTCTTCTATTGATGGACGGACATCTCCGTATAAAGATAGGTCAAGGGTCAATTCATAACAGACATATTACAGGTATGGGAGCGATATGGAATTTGTTGGAGAAATTCAGTGATAATCGTATTCGTTGTGGATATTACTTGTAAGTAATAACACATTTAGATTTAGAAGACTATATTTTTTTTATATTACTTATATGTAATATTATTACTTATAAGGCATATTATTACTTATAGGTAATAAATATCAAAAATCATTTTATTTTGTAATCCATTTCCACATTTTATTTTTATTTCATTTGCTGTGTCAAATATTTTAACTTTTTCTATTTTATTACTTATATGTAATATTATTACTTATAAGGCATATTATTACTTTTATGTAATGTATTACTTATAATACATAATCAGTTAATATTGTATTAATAGAATGAGCGTTATTATAACTGTCAGTTATTAGTTCCTTTTTAATATCTTTAAATTTTGTATTATTATATGACTTCCTTATCATAGTTGTCCCTATTGTTTTTTTTAAAAATTCTTGTGATGACCTATTAAATAATTTGGTTAAATTTAATCTTGTCAATGGTTCTTTAGATTTTGGGGCACGGAACATTACTGGTTCATATTCATTTATTTTGATATATTTTAATAGGAAATCTTTATTATCACCTTTTATTTCTAAATGTTGTATTCCGAAGAATTGTTTATTTTTAAAATCTTGTAATACAAGGAATAATGTATCTTCTGTTGTGTTGTGAAATATGACATTCTCGGCACCTTGAGGTGTTGGGTGGTCTTTATCGTCGCCATAGATTAGGTCAGCAAGTTCATTGCGTCGTTGATAGGTTGTATATAATCGTAATAATGCTTCTACTTGTAATTTATCAATACCAATATTATCATATAATGTAATTAACATTTTATTTTTAGTTATGACTAAATCTCTCCATCTAATAATTTCGTCCCAATCTACCAGGTTATTTAATTTTTTTGGATTAATTTTTGGTTCAGTTAATCGTCTTTCATTTAATTCTATTCTATGATTAATATAAATAGATATTGTATCTTTAGGGTAATTCATAATAGTTAAGAAATTACAAATAGCATTAATGAAATTAATTTGTGATGGAGTTGTATAATTTGCTTTTTTAAAATATTCAGTTAGAATGGTTATTTTCCAATCCCAACCGTGATTTTTGATAAGTAATCCTATGTTTCGTGTGTATGTCTCAATAGATTTAAGAGATAAAGGGTTTCCATCTTTCTTTTTGTAATCGTTGAGTTTAGAAATGTATTCGTCCATAATGTAGTATAGATATTATTATGAGTTTATTTTTAAATATAATAATGAAATTTAATATATATAATGTTAATTCATCAGATTTATGGTATTTTTGATGATGGTAAAGAAATGAGTGAATTATTTAAAGCAAGTAGTCAGGGGTGGAAAGATTATGCTGAAAGAAACAATCATATTTACAAATTATGGAATAAGAAAGAATGTGATGAATTGGTTGATACATTTGCTAATATTAAAGAATATTATTATGATGTAAAATACCCTGTAATGAAATGTGATATTTTAAGATTTTTGATTGTATATCAATTTGGAGGTATGTATTCTGACCTTGATGTTATACCTAATCAAAATGTGATAGAAATTGATGAGAGTAAATTGACCTTGTGTAAATATATGAATAAAAAAGATAATATGGATATTGAGATTATATGTAGTCCTAAATACAATATTGATTTATTTAATTTTATTGCTTTCTATGTTCCAGAACAAATTAAAGAGAAAGATATTACAATACCTAAAGCGTGGATTATCCGTTATATTTTTAATACTACTGGTCCTCGTAGTTTCAGGAGATATTTAAAAAAAGAGAAGATGGATTTTAATATTATACCTACTATTCATTTAGAAAAAGAACAAAAATTTGGAGAGTTAGAAGTTGATAAGATATTTGGTATTGAGGATATTAGTTGTTTATCTTATTTTAGTCTATCTTATAATCCACACGGGAACAAGAATGTTATGTATAAAAAGAAGGTCTCTTAACAAAATTTGAGATGGTTATATAAGAACTTTAACATACCTAACAAGAACTCCAAAGTCAATAAATTTGAGATACTTATAGAGAAGAAAGTATAATCAATAATAATGGAGACATTTACGAACGAACAAGCGAATATGTTGAGAGTTCGCTTCAGTCTCCAAAAGATGTTAGGTATGGAGACAAAAAGATTTAATCTTATCAATATCAAAAGAGAGGGAGATTATTTTAGTTCATCAGATGACAGAATGAATTTAGTAAAGTATCTCCAAGTCCAGGAGAACATACCAGGTCTCGGTCTATTCTATCTCATCAAGACAAAGGACTTTATGGAGAACGATGACGCTGTGGGATTAAAATTTTATATGATAGTTAATAATTCAGGTATTGATGAAAATAGGACAGTGGGTGGAAGAAGATGTGTATTGGAAGACACCTCCTTTATCTCAGGGATTATGTAAAGTCCATTAGGAATACTCCTTTCTTAATTTGTAATGATGGAACACAATTTTTTTTAAAATGATTTTTTAGTTGTAATTGATTATGAATAGTTAATGATAATTTTATGTCAATTTGGTTATTAATATCTTTAGTTAGATTAAATAATTTAATGGCAGTTCTGACACAGAAGATGTCTCCGTGTTGTTTTATTTTTAAACAATCACATTCTACTTCATCAAAAGAAGTGTAAGGTGATTTATTAAAATCATATCCTGATTTACAAAAGGATATTATTTTTTTAGCAACCATAGATATTGCTTGTTTTTCATATTGGTTTAATTTATCATTAGATTTACCTAAATATTCTACGAATTCTTTTTTATCACAAAATGGGAAAGATGGATTAAAGAATTTTAATTCATAAGTCATATTTTCTAATTGTGATACTAATGTCGTGAATAAATTTTCTTTTGTTAAGTTATATGGTTGGATTATATCTAAATTGGATTGTTTGACGATTGCTAATATGTTTGCTTTGGAATGTGATGGGTCAATATATATTTTATTTGTAATTGAGTAAATATCCATATAATATGAAAGTTAAAATATTATAAATAAAATAACATACATATTATTATGAAATTCACAGAAGAACAAATACAATTCTTATTAACAAAATATGAAAAAGACAGAGAATATCGTAGGTTGTATTACAGTAAGAAATATAAAGAAAATGAGACATACAGACATTATATAAGAGATTATAATAAAAATAGATATGAAGATGTTAAATTTGCTAAATGGATATCTGAAGGTGGTAGTGAAGAACAAGGGTTAAAAAATAAGGCAGACGGATTTAAGAAATACTTTACACGGAATGGTAGAATGGAAGATTTCCAAAATAAGTTTCCTGATGTGTTTAATCTGTTAAATTGATATTTAGACAACCTGCTATTGTTTGTTTTACTTGTTCGTTAAATGTAATATCTATTTTATTTTCTTCTTTCATAAACATATCCTTTGGGATTGTATTTTCATTATGAACGATACATACCATACATTCATCAATATCCATTAATCCTACATTTTTCTCATTGTAATCTGCCATTTTACTACCCTCGCCTTGTGATGAACTAATAAATCCTCCCATTGAGTTATGATGCTTTTTAGTATAGACCAAACACGCCTCGTGGATTTGTCTTTTTGAGGAACACCTTATTGCGTGGGTGCTCCAGTTATGATATGGATACACAAATAGCATTTGATTACTACCTACACAACTTACCTTCTGTCTTTTTAATTCATTAACAGCATATACTAAATAGGTTGGTAAATACAAGTCATCACTATCCATACAAGCAATTATTTTATGACTTGCTATTTTTGTTAAATTATTTCTTTTTGCTCCTATTGTCCTCCTATGATTACGATAGAAATATTTTAGTTTGATAGGTTTTATTAACTGTCTAAAGGCATTTTCTTCTTCTTTATTTATTAAAAATTTTGTATCACCGTCATCATCAATACATAATTCTATTTTTTCTCTTGGATATTGTAATGACATAAGGTTCATTAGTATTAGTTGTTTAAAATTGTTCCTATTCCAAATAGGGAGACATAAGGATACAAATGGTAATTCATTATCGTTAATCATATATATTATAAATTAAATTTGATTTAACAATCAAACTTATTTAAGAATAAATCTATCCTATATATTATAAAAGAATGACTAATATGCCAGCACCTATTCACGGAATTAACAACGAAAATACAGCACAACTTATGAAATACAAAAAAAGTGAATTAATTGATATCATTAAAGATTATCAAAAAGCATCACGATTTGATATGAAACCTGAACCACCACTAAATGAATATGATACAATGGTGGTTGAGAAAAATAAAATTTGGTATGACCTTGATAAACAGTTTAGGGGAACAAGAGATGCTCTTTCCACAATGAATAAGAAATATGAAGAACTTATTATTGATAATGACGATTTAAGAGAAGAAATTCACGATAAAACAATCACACATTTAAAAATCGCCAACGAAAATAAATCAGATATATCAAAATTACAAGACAAATATTTATATCTACAAGATAAGATGACTGTATTACAATATGAAGTAAATAAATATAAGAAAATGTATAAGAAAGTTAATAAAATCATAAACCCTGTTGATTAACATAATCCATTAATTTTATCATATCTTCTGCTATTAATTTATCCCATAACTCTCTGTTATTTTCAGGTGTATATCTTGGTTTCCCTCCTCTATTACATAATGTTGTTGGATTACGATAGACAAATTTTGTATCATAAACACCTGTAATCCAGTCATCACATCCCCAATTTTTTATTTGAGGATTATAGTAATAACCAAATATATCCATATGTTTTCTTGATACTACTGATTGAGTTAGTATTCTTGGGTTATTTGTATCAGTAGGTGAGGACACACCTATATCCATATTACTTTTTAATTGGTCTATACATACATCTAACCAATTTTTATGATGAAATAATATGTCATCTCCACACTGAATAAAATATTCATTATTATCTTCATATGCTTTTTTAAATAACATATTCCACATTGATACTACATCACCTTTTGTGATACTTTTAGTTGATATTATTTTTACTTTATTGATAGGTGATATTAATTTAGTATTTGTTAATTTTTTATTTGTCTTTAATTTATGATATAATTTATCATTATCATCAATAGCATAATATATTGTATATGTGTGTTCGTTGGATAAGGAGTTGATTAATGACGGTAAGCAGTATTTATATAGGTGTGTATCTTCCAATTTTTTAAATTTTGTATTATTAGTTGTTGTTGGGATTAGAATACCAATCTTCATTATATAATATAACATAAATAAAATTTGATAAATAAATTTGAGATATATTACTTAAAAGTAATATTATAATATAAGTAGAATGGAAATCCAATTTACTGATTATATCAAAGACAAATATTTCCCACTACCTCTTGAGGATCGTGATATACCAAAGTTCGTCCTTAACGATGTATTAAAAAATATCAATTTTGATTGGAACTATGATAAATCTAATGAGATTTATAAAGTAATAGTAGAAGAACAATTTAATCATATTCAGTCATTAAAATTTAGTGATAAATTATCCTATTTACGAATATTTCATCATAATCATTTAAGAGATTTAGAACAAAATAGATTTATTAATTTCTATTTAACTCCTGACGAATATTATAAAGCAGATAAATGGATTACTGATGAAGAAGAATTTAAAAAATTACAAGAAGAAAAAGAAGAAGAAGTAGAACCAGAAGAAGAAGAAGTAGAAGTAATTTCCTTTAATGTTAATGATGTTAATAATAATGTTAAAGAGGATGAAATATCATTTAAAAGTAATTTGAGTAATAATGGTGTGATAACAACTGAAATGAAAAATATTCATTTTAATCTTGTATATGATACTATTTACCCTTCTGAAGAATATGGTAAAAATGCGAAACATAAATGTGATTTAAAAAAGAAATTTTTAGGTGGAAATGAAAAGACCGTCTATAAGAGTGGTAATAAGAACGGTCAAGAGAAGTTGGATTACCAACTCATAATGTTTAATAAGATGTTTAGGGTTATTATTAGGCAACATAATATTATTTAGTCTTCTTCTTCTTCTTGGTGTCCTTGTATCCATCAAATACATCTTTTGGTTTGATTTTTCTACTATCTTCTATTGTCTTACGAACATTAAATTGTGATACAATATCAGGGCGGATTTCTCCGCCATCATCAAATATGGGTTTAATATTTTTAGGTTTTTTTTTTTTCGGCATTATAAATTAATAATATATAATTATTTTTTTTATATTAATATTATATAAATGCCTTACTTAATCACAAGTAATACTACTGATGTCGGTGAAGGAATAAATACCACTGGGATTAATAGTCCTTCAGCGTATAATAATATGTTATCCTCAACTATCAATATCCCTGCTAATAGTGAGATAGCAGTAGAAAGTGTAAAAATTACTCGTAATGGTAATATTCAGTTGAGTAGTGCCAATAATCAATTCGGTATATATATTGGTGAAGATTTAAATGCCAGTAATTTAGATTTGGCACAAGGCACAGGATTTCCTGTTAATACCTTTATAAGAGGGAATGGAACAGATGAAACAACTAATCCTGTAGATCTTGCTGAAAGGATTAAATATGGACTGTATGCTGGATTAGGACAACATCCTAATTTTATGCCTGTTGCGGAAGATGGTATCAAAGTAGAAATAAAAAATGGTTCAGGTGAATTTACAGGATTTAAATATTCATTCAGTCAAAATCTTACAACTACGACTGCTTCACATATCCCTCCTGTTGCGGGACAAGGTGGTTGGGTCGCAACTGAAGTCAATAATGTTAATGCTATTATTTCTGCTTCAGGAACTAACGGTGTTATAATTAAGAAATCTCTTAATACCCTTGTGGCAGGTGAATGTTCTGTTATAGGTCAAAAATATCCATTAAATCTTGCTGGTGGGGTTTTTGCTGTTAATTATATAAGTGGCACTAATGGTTCTGCTGGAAATGTTTGGGCGGTTGGACTTACAAGAGCAACTGTTAATGAAGCACAATCAGTGGGAGGGGAATATGGACGACCTGTATGGTATGAGGAAGCGTGCGATGACCTTTCTTTTTTTGATTTTTCAGTTGAGGATATTGGTGATGGTAAATTAAGATGTTTTGATGCGAGTTATAGTTCTGTTCTTGATGCCACAGGTGGGGCAGGTCAGGACGATGGATTTTTTAAAAGACAAATATTGTATCAGGCGGAAGCATCATTACTACTCGCAAAAGATTATGTTGGTATTAAATTTACTGTAAAAGGTGAAGAGGTATTGGTTCAGGCAATTAAATCAGATGGTTCTTTAGCAACTATGATTGGTGAGGGTGAAGCAGGAAAAAAAGATAGGTATAAGGCAGTAGGTATTACTAATTTTCATCTATTTCCAAAAATAAATATGACTGATGATTTTGATGAAAAAAGAATTATGGTTGTTGATAGTTATTCAGGACTTAATATTTTTACTCCTGATTATTATAGTGGTGTAAATTTATCATATCAGTATGGAGGTCGTTTTGATAATAATCGTCAAGCATCATCTCCAGGTGTGCCTGATAATATTTTACTTGGTAATGTTCTAAATGGAACACTAACATATCAGGATTGGTGGGCGTATAATTACAGAATTGGTGCGGAAGGTATTTGTGAAGTAATGGAAGCAAGAAGAAAGTTTAACATTGATGACACATTTGGAAATGTAGCACTCAAAGTAGGATTAAATGCTTCTGGTGGAACTGAAAATGTTATTACTGTTATTACAGCAAGTGATGGATTATATAATGGACGAAATACAGGTGGATTTGATCCTGGAACTACAACCCCAATCAATCCCGTTGGTGGTGGATATACCCGTGATTTTGGAGCACAAAATATTATGGGATTTGATTTAACACCAGTCCAAACTGTTAATACATATGTCGGCGTCACTCAAGGTAATTTAGTCGTATTAGATAGTAAAACTGTCCCTACTATGACTTCCAATAAATCTTTATTTATCAGATTACCTGATTTACCCATAGAAAGTTTTAATACTGGTAAAGGTAGTGTATCTAAAATTATTCATCATATTCCAAGATTTGATAATAGTGGTAATGAAACTGGTGGTCTCTTTTTTAAATCAACTGAAAGATTATATGTGCCTCTTAACAATCCTAATGATATTAGAATTAATAATGTTAAAGTAGAATTATGTAATATTGATGAAACGATTGATAATGTTGATTTAGTTGGTAGGACTATCGTATGCTTTGATGTTAGGAAACAAAGATAATTTTTTAATTCACTCTTCACTATTGCGAACTTATCTCTTTATATGTTAGTTAAGTATTATTTATATATATGATAAAATAAATGACATCATATAAATTAGAATATACATTACTATATCACAAAATTATTGATACTAAAAAGAACTTTACTAAAACAGAATATGATAGATTTTTAGTTCTCTTAAAATCTATTAATAGAAATGGTGTCAGAACAATTGATATGCCTGACTACTATACATACATAGGACAAATCAAGCGTCAAATAGGACTAAAATATAAACACAAAGATGTTATAATATCTTTTGACTAATTATCTTCATCATCACTTTCATCTTCTTTTACTTCACCTTCTTGTAAATCACTTATATCTACATCTTTATTACCGATTATATTTGGTCCTATTGCCACAGCATACTCAAAGTTATGATAACAAATTGGAGGGTTCTCCTGGAGGTCTAAATGGCAAAAATCATATCTGTTTGGTGTTGCTATTTTATATATTTTTAAAAAATTATCTACTCCTCCAAACATATCTCCATACTCTTCTGCTACTTTACCAAGTTCTTTAGCATTTGGGAATGGAGAACCAATTATTACATTCGTAGCATTTTGTCTTATAATATTTGATACTTTACGGAAATTTTGTGATGAAAAATATAGTAGTTGGATATTGTAATGACGAAATCTGCTGGCAAGGTGATTGATTTTCGCCTCTCGTCTAATACTACCTAATAAATCATCACAAATTACTGCTACTGTAGGCATATCTTCTTTATCAAACTTATTTTGACTATTAATAAGACTATCTACCATACTGTCTTCATAATGGTCTTCTACATCAAATGCGTCCCGTAAGAAACGAGATGTATCATCGTTATTTATGGTATTTGATATGATCTTTACTCTGTCAAAGTAATCTTGTCCGTAGAACTGGTCGGAGAGTAGGAGGTTAGAAATTATCGTGCTTTTTCCCGTCTTGACAGGACTACAATGTAAAACCATCGCACACGGTTGAGGTAAATGGGGATGTAATGGTTTAATCTTAACATTAGGTCTATCCTTAACTTTTAAGATTTTAGGTGTTGATGTATCCATTTATATATTATATATATTAAAAATATATTATTTATAATTTTTATATTTGTATAGTTATAACAGAGATGAGTGGAGTATTGCCTGAAATAATTGACGCTATAATCTCTGAAGAACCTATATTAACTGAAAATGATGAAAATAATATCACAATGGAAATGGTAGATGAAGATGAAGATATTATATTGGAGCAGGAAGTATTGGAGGTAGAGAAGAGACCTAAATTAGAACAGAGTTTAGTATTCCAACCACCACCACAGGTAGCACCAGTAAAGAAAAAGAAAAGAGTAATGAGTGAAAAGCAATTGGAAAATTTAAAGAAAGCAAGGGAAAGGTCAAATGAATTACGGAAAGAGAGGAAGGCACAAAAGGATAAAGAGGTAGATGAGATATTAGCAGTAAAGAAGGAGAAATATATTGCTAAAAAGGTAGAAAAGGCGGTAAGTAAAGAATACAAGGCAGTAGATAAGGAACAGGTAATAATACAGAATAATAATATATCCCAAGACGATATCCAATCAATAGTATCAAAATCAATATTAGAATATGATAATAAGAGAGTAATACAGAAAGCAGAGAAGAAAAAGAAGAAGGCAGTGGAGCAAGAGAATAGTAGAATAAATAACACTATAAGGAGAGCACAAGGACTACCAGCACAACTAAAAATGGGTGATGAGGGATATTTTAATCAGTGTTTTGGTTGAGATTACTTTTAAGTAATGATATTACTTTTAAGTAATCTTATTACTTATAAGTAATAATTATCAAATATCATTTTGTTTTGTAATCCATTTCTACATTTTATTTTTTATTTCATTTCCTATGTCAAATATTTTAACTTTTTCTATTTTATTACTTATAAGTAATATTATTACTTTTAGGTAATATTATTACTTATAGGTAATCCTTAGATATTTAGAAAATAATGAGGTAATAATTTATTTGTATTAAAACATATTATCTCTGAATGAAAATTAACTTCATCATATATGTCTAATGGTAAAGTTATTATTGTTGTTATCGGTGGGAATTCATCTCGTAGTTGTTTCCATCTCGGACTTTGTTTTGTTTGATTTAATCTAAACCCCATCGGAGCAAACATTATTATAGGAATATTTTTATCCTTTATTAATTTAAATGTATGTTCTAAAAATTGATGACCTATTAATTTACTACCATTACCACTATTAAATGGAGGATTAAATAATACCATATCACAATCTATCTCCTTATCCTCATCAAAAAAATTCTTACCATTCTTTATCTCATATGATATTATTTCACTATCTGTAAATCTCTTTGTTAATCTACCATCACCAGCAGAATTATCCAATATCTTATTCGGTGAATAATGTTGAGATAATATATCATATAAAAATTTACATACTGTATCAGGTGTAGGTATATCACTCCTTGCTAATAATTTTTTTTTATCCTTTTTCTGATCGTTGTATTTATTATCCTTATTAACATTATACATATATATTGGGATATATTTTATTTATTATTATTTATTATATTAACTATCATATAAATATGGATATGCTTGGATATGAAAGGGGCATTAATTATAGTAATGATAATGATAACCGTAATCGCTTATTACAAAGGAGCGTCCAAATTAATAATATGAATAATTTAGCAAATTTTAATGTTGTAGAAAAAGGAATAAGTAATAACTATAATACTACTGAAAAAACTCAAGAAGGTATTTCATCACAAAAAAGTCAAACTAAAGGACAGGAAGGTGCTGGTGAATTTCTTGGTGATGTCCGTAATGTTTATAAAGGTGTTAAAGCAGTAAATAAAATAAAAGATGATGTTAAAGGTGCGATTATGGGTGGTAGAAGAGCACAATTTTTATCTGAAGTCGGTGGAGCAACTCGTGATACTACTTCGGGGGTTGGTTCTCTTTGGACGCCTGGTGAAGATGAAGGAGCATTAGATGATATAGTTGATGTCCCTGTATATGCTGGTGGTTCAGCAACTGCCACTGCTGATACAGTATCACAAGCATCAAGAGGTGCTGGGTTAATCTCTGATGTTAGTTCAGGAACATCTGCTATCGCACAGACAAGTAATTTAGGGGATATAGCACAAGATGTTAGTAGAGCAGGTGGTTCTTTAGGTGAAGCAGGACAAAGGGCATTTACAGGAACTCGTGATGTCATACAGGCAGGACAAGAATTGGCAGGTGCTGTCCGTAGTGGTGATGTCGGTGGTGCTCTCGGTAGTATTAGTGATGGTGTTAATTCTATATCAAAAGTATCAGGAGCATTAGATAGTTTAGGTAAAGCAGGTGAAGGATTAGGTGTTATATCTGCTGGTGGTGATGTTCTTGATGACCTAAATGGTGGATTTGCTAAAATGAATACTGCTGAAAAAGTTGGGAATATTACTGGTATTGGGGCAGGAGCAATCCAATTAACTTCTCTCGCATCGTCATTTGAGGGTGCTGGTGCTATGTTAGATGCTACTGGGATTGGTGCTGAAATTGGTGTAGGTCTCGGTATCGCTGGAGCAGTTGTAGGTGGTATTAGTGCTTTATCAGATTATATAGGTGGTAAAGAAAAACAAAAAACTCAACTCCCAGCAAGTCAAGTCGCCAAAGCACCAACTCCACAATCAAATCCTGGAGCAAGTATATCCTCCACACAATCAGGTAATGTAGGATTATCAGGTTATAATTAATATAAAAATATATTACATATATTATAAAATGAAATGTCTTATATGTTCTACTGTATTTAAAAATCAAGGATATTTACATAAAGCATTTGAGAATATTAAAAAAATATATTTTTTATTTGAGGAAACTAAAATCATCATATGTTATGATAATTCAGGAGATAATAGTTTAAAAGAATTATGTGAATTAAAAAAATATTTTAATATTGATATTATTATGAATAATAAAGAAAGGTTTGATAGTCCTGATGGTAGAGCATATAATATAGCACAAGCAAGAAATCAAATATTAGAGTTAATTTATACTAAATATTCTGATTATGATTATTTTATTATGTGTGATTTAGATGATGTAATGTGTGTTGATATTAACCTTTTAACATTACAAAGATTTAT
>ENA-ORXF01001619-ORXF01001619.1-marine-metagenome-genome-assembly--contig:-NODE-1619-length-14302-cov-4.746714_pt1 | contig 14302 bp, 11 predicted proteins | sample MGYA00237864_ERZ511476 | MGnify/ENA primary metagenome ERZ511476 (study PRJEB26306, sample SAMN06343908) | marine metagenome | isolation source: coastal waters | place: Atlantic Ocean: West Antarctic... | reverse complement strand
GGAGTTCAGACGTGTGCTCTTCCGATCTAATAGATTTTGTTATCTAAAACTAAAATCTTATGATAATGTAAATGGAAAAAAAACAAAAGACATTTAGTCAGGTTCCTGTAGTTCTACCAGTAATAGCCCCAGATGTGAAACCTTCTCTTCATCCCCCTCTTCACCCTCATCTCCCTCAAATGGATGGTCCGGGAGGAGGAGCATGTCTCCTTATGATATCCCCTGTAAAAACTGGCAAGAGCACACTAATTAGCAATATTATGCTGAATGAAAATTTCTATAATGGACAAGAAAGATTTGACCAAGTGAAAGTTATCAGCAATACGATCGCGAATGATGTAACATCGCGTTTCTTAGCGAAGGCATTTGATACTCACGATTATTACCACGATGATATTATTGATGGAATAGTAGATAAACAAAAATCATATGAAAAAGAAGACCAACCTGAAATAGCAGTAATTTTAGATGACTGCCTCGGATCTATTCGCCGTGAAGCAAAGATTAATCATTTAGCATCTCGTTTCAGACATTTTAATATTAAGTTGTTAATTATCAGTTCTCAGAATTTTAGATCGTGCTCGCCTATCATTCGTCAAAATGCTACGAATGTGATAGTTGGAAGTCCATTCCCTAACCAGAAGGAATTAATGAAACTTGCCGAAGAATACGGAGACAATTTCGGCGGAGCAGACTCATGGTTAAAGATCTATCACTCCGCGACACCAAATCGCTATGATTTCCTTCACATGGACTTTCAGGCGAATCCGCCGGTGGCATATCATAATTTTGAGAAAGTTATCGCAGTCGGAGGTGCTAAAAAGGTAGAAGTTTTAGGTTCAGATGTTTCAGGAATGGATGATAAATTAAATTCAGATGAAACTAAATAAAATAACCTATTCATTATAAAATGAGTTTATATGGTCTATCTGCTGATGTTGGGATGGGTAACCAAATGCTATCTAATATCGGTAATGAGAATGATAGGATAGCAAATCAAAATACAAAAAACATGGGAGATTATAATCTTGCGATTAAGACTGAAAAAAGTAAGCGTGAGATGGATGACTATATGCTTGGAGGAACTGATAGTGTTGCCGTGATATCAGGTCTTCGCAATCTGAATAGTTTCCGAAAAAAAGCATCAGCATATTCTTCTGATGGTTCAGCCCTCAGTGGATGGTCTAATATGGCTCAGGATAATTTAACTGGTGGATCTAACCCTCAGCAATTTCTGAAAGGAAAAGGTGCTCCGATAGCCGAAGGAGAACCTGCCTCAGATACTTTCACAGATGGTTCAGTGGGAGGAAGTGATCTAAGGGGGACATTCACTTTTGATGCTCCTTCAGATACATCAGGAAGACTCGCTAAATTACAATCGTTTGGTAAAGTATCAGATAAAGTTTCTTCAGGAACAACATCTACTCTGGATGATATTGTCGGTCCTGAACCTGAACCTGAGGCAGAACTCGGTCCGGGGCAGTCCGATCCAAGAGCATCATTTGCTGTAGATGATGTCGCAGGTAAAAATCCAAGTCTTCCGACTGAAAAATTAGGGATATCTGGTGCTACTTCAGACGGAGCAGGGACAAAAAATCTTTCTGTAGATGCTGTCGCTTCGGGAGTTTCCAAGGGAGATGAACCTTCTATGACCGGTAAAGTTCTTGGTGCTCTGGCTGGATCTACTGATAGTGCGACGGCAGATTTAATAGGAAAGTCAGTAGGAAATGCTGGTGCTATTATTGATGGGGTTGAGGGCGTTGATTCATTAATTAGATCAAAAGGTAAAAATTTCTTTGATCCTGGGATGTCTGGTGTCTCTAAGGCAGGAGAGATCACTCAAATGGCAGGTGCTGGTTTAGATTTCGCAGCGACCGCATTGCCCTTCCTTGCTCCCTTAGCACTTGTGACAAATATTGCTGGCGGAATTTTAGATAGTGTCGGCAAGGTTGATGATGATGCTGAGACTGCGAAAGGTCTCAAAGCACCAGGAAAGAAAAACCAAGCACCCTTAGCAAGTTCGCAAGGTTGGGCTGACATGGGGATGGTCGCTTCGGCTCAATCAGATCCAGTTAGACAGATTGCGAGTTCATCCGCTTTTTAACTTTTTCACCCTTTATTATTTTTTGTTTAGTCATACTATAAATATGCCTGTTGAGTCGTTCTGGTCTGCCGATGATAAAATTCCCATATCTCAAACTAAAATTGCTGTCCCCTCTACGAATGGTCTTAACTACGGAGCCGGTCAGAAAATTCAGATTGATATCCCAGCGACTGCTGGTTTAGATTATTTCCAGCCGAAAGAATCTTATCTCAAATTTGATGTAAAGGTCTCTCTTCCTGCCATCTGGCAGGGACTGACTGACGGCGGACAAACTCGTATTCAGTTAGATGCTGAGACAGGTGGACAAGTGTTAATTCGTGATATTTTCATTCATAGCGGAGGTGCTGGTAACGTTCTTCTAGAAGAAATTCAGAACTATAATGTTCTCACCGCCCTTAAATACGATTATGAAAGTAATGATAGTATCATTAAGAAACGTGCTTTGACTGAGGGAGTAACTTCATATGATCCTCGTTGTCGCTCCACGCATGGTGGGCTGAAAGGTCAGACTAATAATCTAAATACGAATCCTTACTGGAAAAAACCTACTGACCAGCATCCGCTTTCGGCTTCTTACACGAATACCGATCAGCAGAAGGTTAAGTGTCTTCTTCCGCTAAACACAGGAATTTTCTCAAATGACCGAGTTTTCCCAATTATGATGACGGAAGGGTTAAGGATAGAAATTGTTCTGGAAGATGCTAATATGGTATTCCGCCAGTTATCTCAGGTAAGTTTAGGATGTGAAAGTTTCACCAACCCTGTATTTCATTCCACGAATGGTTCTGATGGTGCTCCTGACTCGCCTACTGCTGCTCTGAATGAATTCTTTATCGCTAAAAATCAGAATATCGGTGCCGACCAAGATCTAACTAATTTTCCGCTGGTAATCGGCGAAAAGATCGGTTTCTATGATATGGCAGAAGCACGTGAAGTATTCACTTCCACGGCTCGCCCTCATATTACTGGTCTAACTTTTATCGGTCCGGGTGAAGCAGGTGGTGGCGGTTCTAATTCTCTTAACGGATATGTTAAAGTCACTTTATCTGGATATTTCACTCCTACTGATACGGAGGGTGGTGGTTCAGCTCGGAAGATTACAGCAGGGAAATCTATTCTTTATTCCTATTCGCCACAATATTCGGCTGGAATTGGATACAACCCTACTTATGAAGTATCCGATGTTGAGATGATATTACAGAAGGTAGAAATGCCTGCTGGATATACTCGTAAATTAATGTCCAATATGAAGGAGGGAGGTGTCCTAAACTACGATTTCTTGTCTTACACGAATTACAAGTATTCTCAGCCGGCGACGGAACTTGTCGCTAATATTCGCCTTCCCCTTAATAATAGTCGTGCTAAATCTCTTCTAATGATTCCGATTGATGCTACTATCCGATCTGCCTCTAATGTTCTCGCATGTGAAGATACTGCTGTAACTTCCTTTCAGCAGAATGTTGTTTCGGTAGTAGGGGCATCTCGCTCCCAGCGACCCGGACTTGTCGGAGTAGTTGATAGTCTTCAGAATTATCAGATGTTCTACGATGGTCGCTTAAATCCGAGTCGGCGAGTAGATGTATCTAAGTCATCGGCTCTTACTGGAATTTCGCAACAGCATCTGATTGAGTTGGAGAAGGCTCTTGTGATGGGCGGAATTACTCCTTTCTCATTTAAGAAGCATAATTCTAATTTCTGTCTGGGGCGAGCACTTTCTCTTCAGTCTGGCGTTTATGATACAAGAGGCAAAGATTTCTCTCTTCAGTTAGAATATTCGGCTTCGGTTTCTCCGAATACTTCGGCTTCTCTCCCTAAGTTGTGGAATTGTTTCTGTTCTCACATTCGCCGAATTGTGATCTCGGGGGATAGCATCGCATTAGAGGTCTAATTTTTTTAATTATTCATTAATTAAATTTTTATAAACTATTCATTATAAATAATGAGCAGAGTTAATCTAGAAATCGTGCCGAGCAATATTACTTCAGATGGAACTCTTTCCTACCGCAATGGTCAGCCGACCATCCAATTCATTATTGGGGAACAGGACAGAATGTTAATTGGTCAGAGTGTTCGTCTCACAGGCAAGTTAAGATGTAAGAAGACAAGCACGACCTTTTCGGCAAGTAATACGAATATGAATATTTCTCAGAAACTTGGAGTTTATTCTGTGATTGACCAACTAAATATTAGTTCCCAGAGAACTGCCCAATCCATAGAAAGCATTAGACATTACAATCGTATGATGAGTTCGTATATTCCTGTTACCACGTCTCAGGATGACTCGCTTACTCACCTCGGCATGGAAGCTCTTATTAACCCCAACTATGATTTAATTAAACGTTCGGTTGTTGATAATTCTCTTACGAAGAACCTTGGTAATGACTTCTGTATTCCTCTTCCGTGTGGTCTATTTTTAGGTTCAGATCCAATTCCGCTTTCCGGTCAGCATGGTGTCGGCGGACTAAATGTTGAGATCCAGTTGGCTCCTGATGATAATGTATTTTACAACCCCAACGCTTCTACGACTACAGATTTAACGGAAGCATTCTATGAATTATCGGATGTTAAGTTAGTTGCCGAAGCGATTATTCCGACGGCTCAGGATCTTTCGGCTCTTCAGGCATCCCCAAATCACACGTTTAATTTTAATTCTATTTCCAGTTATTATTCGGTTATTAACTCGGCAAATGGTATTCTGAATTTTAATCTTGGTATGAGTAAAGTCCTTGGTGTATTCTGTAATGTCCTTCCTGCTTCACACATTAATAATCTGAGTTTTGATGGCATGGCAACTCTTCCTTTCACTAACTCGGATAGCGGTAAAACTGCTGCGAGGGTGAATCAGTGTATTTTCACTAAGGCAGGAACTCGCTTCCCACTGGAATATAATATTGATACTATTCATAGGGATAGACCCTATAACGGAAATGACCAGAGCACAGGTGATTCACAATTGATCCGTAATTATATGAATGCTGTTCTTCAGTTCAGTAAAAATCTAAGAACTCAGGTCAGCCCTCAGAATTACCAGATAGCCGAAAGCGGAACCGATTACAATCTTGCTAAGAAAGTTATAGAGGGAGGTGACGCATGGGGAATTGGAATTAATTATGATACAATTTCTAATGAAGGCGTAGATTTCAGCACGACTAACTGGGGTCTTAATCTAAACATGGATCTTTCCACTGTGAATCCCCAAGCGATATTCGTATTCGTCCATTCTAAGAACACTCTTCTCACTACTCCTTCCGGAATTCAGATCATTCATTAAAAATTTTTAAAATATCATTTTTTTATTTTTTATAAACTATTCATTATAAATAATGAGCAGTAGTTACCAACAGCCAACTTCACAGGCGTCGCCACAAGATGTTCAGGAAACTCAGCAGGCACTCGCCCCTCCTTCGGCGACTGGGTCTATTCCTGATCTAATTAAGATTGGATCTATTCCGAGTAATACAGCGATTGAGGTAGAAACAAGTGTTTTAGAACCTGTTGTTTTTAGTCAAGATTTCTGTCGTTTTGTTTTTCAGAATAAAGGTATTTTAAATTCTAATTCTAAGATCGCCATCGGTGTTGATGATCCCGGAGTTGATTCTTTCTTCCCCATGGGCGTAGGAGTTTATTCTCTTATTGAGAGAGCAACTCTTAAAGCAGGGACTAAAACTATTTGTGAAGTAGATGACTTTTCTCAGTTTATGGCATATCAGTCTATCTTTATGTCGTCGGAAGCCGACGTTGAGCGTGAGCAATGGACGAAGGGTCGCTGTATCGCTATGGACTACGACTATCTGAATCCGACTACTCCAGCATCTTCTAAGAATATGTCTAACACTTCGGCTTCTTTTGTGAAACAAAGTATTGGTCGGGAATATGATGGTTATGCTGGTTTCACGACGAATGGCGTAACCGGCACCGCCGATTATGATCTAACTCTTTATCCCCATCAGCAGTTAAGAAACGCACCAGTATTTCAGATGAGTTTAGATGAACTCTTTCCGTTCCTTAAGACGAACCAACTTCCTCTTTTTATGATGAAGGAACAAGTGTCTCTGGAATTACAATTTACTCCGCAAGCAACTGGGGCAGCGACTAGTCGCCGTCTCTGTGTTGAGCAAGGTGTCTCTGCCGGACCTGCCTCCGAATGTGATATTACTCGGACCCAAACAAAAGTTATCGCAGATTATCTGTATTATCCGCAAGAAATGATGATGGCATATCAGAGAGCCAATTCCACGATGTCTTTTAGTTACATGGACTATCGCTCTATGAAACGCACTATGGCACGAGACGGAGCAAATGGCGGTCAAAACTTTATTCAGAATTTAGGTGGGGCAGGTCGCATCGTTAATAAAGCGATTTTCTGTGTTCGCGATAAATCTAATTCATCCGATGGACTCCTTAACAGATATAACGCCATTCCAGCAAGCGTTACTTATAACCAAGACAATCAAGACACCTCTTCGGCAGGTTCGGTCACTACAAATCTCAAATATAATGATACTTATGTTTATCCGATTGACGTTGATAACATGGCACGTCATTTTCATAATGTTGTTTCAGCCGAAGGTAAAGTTCCTTTTGTTAGTCGCCAAATGTATTCTAACGAAGTCTCCACTACCGGATTTGTCAGCACAGAAGGACATGCTCAGTCCGCCGAACTCTCAGGAAGGTTCTTCTGGCAGGCAATTCGCCTGAACAAGAATGAAAGGGTTAATAGTAGGGGAATAGAACTATATCAGAAAATTGTTACTCTTCCTGCTGGCACATCATATGAGTTAATCGCATGGTTGGAACTCGTTAAGATGGCTCAGTTTGAGGACGGATATCTGTCTTGCTATTTCGCATAATTTCTTATTTAGTTAATTATTTTTTTATAAATCTCATATAATAAATGAGTGAAGGATATGAAAATATCATAGTCGTTGAGGCGAATCGCCAACAAGCATTCATAGATGATCTAACGTCAAATATAGATCAAAATGCTCATTGGGTCAATCAGTGCGGAGCAGGTATTCAGTTAGATATCGGGGATACGATTCAGATGAAATCCGCTTATATTTCAGAACAAGGAGCTCAGGATGCTACGATTGAGATAGAGGGAAAAGAATTTAATAACGGAGAAACAAATTCATTCACCCAAACCACCACGGAAAGTATTAAGGTAGGCACGGCGAGCCAAGCACCAAACACTACGGCATCACTTAATTTAGGGAATGCTCAGGAGTTATACAGGGATTTTAATAGTGAAAAGGTAGTAAATAAAGATATCTTATATAAGTTAAATGATTATTCTATTAACATGTTAGTTAGTCCTTATAAGACGGCGAACGGAGAATATTGTTCCATGCTTCCACGTAGATTTATTAATACAGGTAAGTCTGAAACAAAACCGGATGATGAATGTGCTAATTCTTGGAATGTTTTTGATACATTCGCGAAGGGAAATGTTTTTTTTAATAACATTCATCCTTATTCATTTAACAGAAATGATTCACGTCCGATGATAGAACCAGGAAAAGCAGGTTACACGGATGGACATACAGCATATAATGTTAAAAATAGAACTGATAATTCTCGCTATGTGATATTCACTTCAGATACTCTTAGAACTGCTGGAGGGGTTACGTCTGAAATTACTTTACCGACCATCAGAGATCTCGCTACATCAAGAACCTTTTCACAAGTTAAATATCATATTAATTTAGAGGTCAGCAAGGGATTTAATTCACCCAGTAATATTGCTGAACAATTAACAACTCAGTTAAATCAAAGAACTCCTTATGATAAAACAGCCAGACCAATCGGATGGGAATTAGAGAAAGGAGTTGAGACAAATATTACGGCGACCACTGAAACTCCAAGTTATAAAGCATATAATTGTGCCAAAGCAGGTTCAGGGTTTAGAGATTCAGGATACACAGATTTTTCTACTAATAAAGATACTCAGTTATCGTATAGTTATTATAATTCTTTTCAGAATATCGGTGTGAAACGTCCTGACTTATATAATTTAGGTCGTATTCTAAATGGATCTATGGGTTTCTCAGTAGGGGGAAGAGGTGTCGCAACTAAACTTAATACGAGCATTCCTGTCGGACAACCTCCTTATGTTCAGAATGATCTTCTTGTTCGCGCGAATTCCAAAACTGATGAAATAATTACTTCATTAGAATGGACTCAGGAAAATTTAGACAATCTTAGAAATCTATTTATAGCAGAAGAAAGTTATCCTGAATTATTTGATTATGAATACTGGTCAGGTGAAACTACTACGGATAAAGCCGATACTACAAAAATGAATTATCAGTCATTAGAAAATTCCAGATTTATTCATATGAATGTTTATCAAGTCTGGGATCCTGCTCCAGCAGATCCTCTCAATCCAGTATTAGCAAATGGAATAACAGGACCTCCTATGTTTCCTGCTAGGTTCGGTTCAGATAATTATGAAAATATTGACGGAGCATATGGATGGACAACGCCAACATTCACGGTGAATAAATTTCAGTCCAACTCAGCTCCTTTCTTTGTATCATATGATCCAAATTCTCCGTTTATTGATGAATTAGATGTTACTCCAAGTCCAACAGATTTTCCCGAAGAAGTTAATTACGGAGCAGGAAATAATCTGAATTCATTAGCATATGGTTTCGCTCTTAAAAGATGGTCTGATCAGACGTCAAAATGGATGATAGCATTCACTCCAACTTTAACCCTTCCTGCTTCAGATTCACTTGTCCCCCAACATTTTTATAAGGGTGCTTTTGATGACCCACCAACTACGGATGGAGCAAATTCATTTTTAAACGGATATACGACTGACCCTATTTCAGGTGCTTTTCCGATTGTTTTTCACGAGAGATTGGCTGGATGGGATCATCATTTTAATGCCTATGGTTGTCCTTGTATGCTTATCACGAATGGTCAAACAGGTCAAAATGGAACATCATACGGAACAGGGGCGAAACCTGATAGTGTCCGTATAATGAACGGATATGCTAGCACAGGTCAAACGACAAACAAGAATTATGAAATGGAAAAATATATGGATCAAATATATTTAGGAGCCAATAAACCTCTTATCAATTTTGATCCGACACAGAGTAGATTCACAATAGAAAATTTACATACTCCTGAATATATAGGAAATCTTTGGAACGCAGGTTCTGTATCAAAAAACGGCTCACCAGCCGATCCGGGCGAAGTATCCGTTGATGAGAACCCTTCGGCAAATGTTCCGTGTTATAAAATTAACAAAAAATTAAACCGAACAAATTATAGCACAGATATGTCTCCGTATGAATCGCTTAATAAAACGATGTCAGATATTCCCGGAACTCCTGCTGGTTTTGCTACTGAAATATCATCTCACAATTTTAATATAGATACACAGACTATTTTTGATAGTATGAGCGGTTTATTCATAGAAGATTTCGGAATGCCTGAGAAATACTGGGATAAATCTCTTTGGGGATTGATGGGTTTTTCATATGAACAATTTCATCCTTCTTCGGCAAGTAAAGTGAATCGTCAAACAAGGATAACAAACGGAGATACATTAAATTTCATGGAATTTCCAACAACTTGTCAGAAGGTTGTGATGGATGATAGTTTAGAATGGACAAGAAATATATTTGATAAACCAGTATTTAACCCTCAGCCCTTCACATATCAGATACCTCATTCTGGCGTTCCAGCTGATAATACATCTTGGTTCAGTAATGTTAATCCTGAAATTGTTATATCAGGGTCTTCGGTTGCTATTATAGCCGAATTTTTGCCGACTAAGACTTTGAGACCTTATTTCACAATTCGTTCAGATTTAATCAAACAAAAGAATTTCATTGGATCTCAGGATGCTGGACAACCTCTTCCTGTAGTCGGTATCGTAGATAAGATGAACGGACAAGGTGACTTCTTTTTCCAACAAAGTTCAGATTTAATTTTCACAAATACAACAAAAAGAGTTATCACAAGTATAGCGACAAGTATCCATGATCCTGATGGGCGTTTATCGCGAGTAGATCAAAATTCAGCCGTATTATATAGAATCAATAAACATGTTAATGCTGATCTAACTCCTCTTCAGACGCTTATGATGAATAAAGATAAACAATCAAAGGCAACAATTAAGAATCTAAATGAAGATCTTTCTTTGTAATGTATTATAAATGGCAGAGAAACCGCTCTATAAACCTTTTAAGTCTAAGAAAGCAGGCAAAAAATATTCAGTATATGTGAAAGGAACGAAACCAGGATCAAAAAGATTAATTCATTTCGGAGCAAAAGGCATGGATGACTGGAGATCAGGGACAGCAACTCCTGCTCAGAGGAAGTCATTCAGGGCGAGAATGAAAGGCATCAAAAGAAAAGATGGCTCATATGCTTACAGGGATAAGAATTCACCAGCATATTGGGCATTAAATTATCTATGGTAAAAAAATGTTATCTAAAAGATAACAATTATAAATTAAACCTATTCACTATAAACTTTCCTAAATTATTTTTCAGTTGATTCTTAAAATGTTATCTAAAAGATAACAATCTAATTATTCTTCATCAGAGTCTCCCTCAAATCCGAAGAGCTTCTTTCCATCCTCAAAAGATTGTTTCTCTACGAAATCTGTCCATTCACTCCACTCTCCGTTCTCGTCTTCATCAAACATTTTTGTAAGGAAACCATCGTAGTAGAAGACCTTCTTTTTGTCGGCTTTCAGTTTCTCAATCTCGGCGATCATCTTAGGAGCGAAAGGTGTGAGACACAGAGCATCGGCGTCTTCACCTTCCCCCATCAGGTTGTCGGCGACCGCCTGTATTCCGTCCTCAAATTCCTCCTTAAGAACCTCAATCTCCGCCTCTTTTTCTTCAAGGAACTCTGTATCTACGGAGTTTTCCAGTGCTCCTTTATCATACCCCTTCTGAAACTGATCCTCAATCACCTTTTTGATATCATCAGGCGTCGCCGTGTCATAGTCATCAGGGATGACAGATTCATAATCTTTCATCAATTCTTTGAGTTCCCTCATCATTTCAGGGTCAAATTCCGACTCCATATCCGTGATGATAGAGACGACCTCATCTTCGGTATCGGCGTCGCACTGGCACGCCTCAACGACCTCATCAAAGAACTTCTTTTTGTCGGCTTTCAGTTCCTCAATCTCCTTCGCCTGTCTCTTGTTCTTCCTCAGGAGACGATCTCTCTGCTGTGAGATCTTCTTGTTCTCGGTCTTGTGACCCTCCATGGTCACCAACTGCTGGATGAGTTCCTCGTGGCTCAGGGTCTCGGCGAAGGCACGGAGTTCAGCGAAGTGAGCAGAAGCCATCTTGTATTTTGTTGTGTTGAGTGTTCTTCTGAATGTGAAATCAAATTTGTTCCTGAAGTGGTTGGTTTGTTGGTCTGTTAGGAAGAATTTTAGGAGGAAGTCAAATTTATGAGTAGGCGAAAAAAAAAACCGAACAATTTGTTGTTCGTAGATCTATTCCAGACAAGATAGGATCAGTTGCTTGATCCCATCGTGTAATTTACAATCTATTTCCATGCTTTCCTTATTAAATGGATCTTTTGAGATCGTATTATCATCGTGAGCAATACACATCATACACATCTTAATATCTAAACACCGACAATTTTTCTCAAAAAAATCTACCATCTTTGCTCCCTCGCCTCGGCTATTTTTCGTGTATCCTCCCATCGCTTTCCAGTGTTTTTTAGTGAATACCTGAGTTGCTTCGTGACCTTGTCTTTTTGTTTCACAGATTATCCCAGTTGTTCTAAAATTATCTTTCGGATAAACAAAAACCATCTGAGGTGAATGAACAATTCCTACTTTATAATTTGTTAATACAGAAACAGCATATCTTAAATAACTCGGTAAATAGAGGTCATCATCATCCATATTCGCTACAATTTTATTTGATGCCATTTTGACGAGCCGATTTCTTTTTTCGCCTATGCTGAGATGTCTATCTGTGATTCTTTCATATTTGACTTTCATCGGAGAAAACACTTGTTCGTAAGGGAAGTCATCAGGAAATAAACTTTCTTTTCCATCATCTGATATACAGATTTCCATAAGATCCTTAGGATAGTCCATGTGACGTAAATTAGACATCAGTAAGGGTAGAAATTTTCGGCGATTATAAGTCGGTATCAGAACAGAAATCCGAGGTAGTTCTTCATTGGTTAATATTTTGAGATCATCTGAATGATACATTTCTTGTTGAGTCTTATGAAAGATTTCTTCTTCACTCATTCGTTTATATTTAAGAAAGAAAATAGTTTAAGTAATATAATAATGAAAATTCATTCCAGTCACTCAAAAAAAGAACTCGTAGAAGTTGTGAAATCATTTAACTTAGATATCCCTGATTTCTTAGATCTTAATAAATCTGAATTAATCGTAAGGATCAAAGATGCTCTTGATGAAATGGATGAAATTCAGCCTGAAGATGAATATTTCTTCGTTGAAACAAAAGATGAGTTGATGGAATACTTGTCTCAAAACAATCCATCAAAACAATTAACGATTAAAGAGAAAGACAAGGTTATGCTGACCGCTAAGCGAATCATTCAGTATTCCCGGAACGGATATTACATCACTTATTCAGAATATCAGGAGTTCAGTGAAATTTTCGCGGATGCTGAGATTTGTGAAAAATATGGAGATATCCCTTCTTGTAGGCGAGCCCTCGCCCTCTTTAATCTTGATCCGAAACTTTTACCGAATTACCGAAAGTTAGAACCTGTGATATCTAAAAGAGTGAATAAAAAAATGGATAATATGAAGAAAATTAAGAAGATTAATGGTGTTTCATTTAGGACTGGCGAATTCATTCTGGATTTTGACTAATCGTGATGATCTGCCCAGTCAGGGTTAAATTCCTTAAACTCTTCGCGTTCCATATATTCTGTAGCGATAAGTTTGTTCGCGGTTTCTACATCAGCCATCTCACCGAGGAGATGGAATACTCCAGTCGCCCAGTTGGAACAGATACTCATAAAGTCATACGCTTTGACGAGTTCTTTAATCTTGGGAAGAATTCCGTCACATCCGAAGTAGTGTTCTCCGATTGCCTCGGTGATTTTTTCATAAAACTTGTTCAGTTCTTCATTGGTCACGAGAACATCTTTGTTCTCTTCTTTAAGAACAGCAATCTTCTCATGGAGTTCAGAAATAGTCTTCTTGTTGCTTTCCCTCTCGTCCTTGAGGATCTCAATAGCGATATCCTCAGCGAGCTCAGTATCCTGAACTTCATCCTGAAGAGTCGCTTCGGACGCCTGAAGTTTAGCGAGCTCAGCCTCCATCCCGGAACAGCGACCCTTATAGACCTCACAGAGTTCGTGACCTTCCCTGAACCGCTCATTAAATGAGCGACTGAGTTCTAGTTCTTCTTTGAGTTTCTTGATTTCATCACAGATATCTCCAATGATGTCATGTGGAGAGTCGTCCGTTGGAAGAAGAGGACTGATGCGTTCCAATACCCCAGACTGATAATAGTCGGCGATATTCAGTTCTGCCTTGAGTTTCTCATTCTCCGCCTTGAGTTTCTTGTTTTCTTCTTGGAGTTCCTTGTCCTCCGCGAGGAGCGCCATGATGGTCGCCACACCCGGAGGCAGCGGCGTTTGAGAGATGATGGACATACTGATGTTTTGTGTTGATGAAAGTTCTTTGATATGTGAAATCAACCTTTTAATGAAAACCTTGACTTTACAGAGTATTTAGTTGTTCTTTTTTTAGTTGTTCTTTTTTTTTAGTGTTTGTGATGTTATTTGTTGATGAAACTTCTTTGATGTGTGAAATCAAATTTTTAATGAAAAAATTGTTCTTTATGAACAACAAAATTAAGCGATATCCTTAAGGGCATCTTCAAGGGACATTCCCTTTAACATACGCGACATTACCTTCATTCTATGAGATCTTGTCTCAGCACCTTCACCAAGAACACCCTTCTTAGTCGCCATATGATTATTGAGAATCTTTTTCTGATCATCCTCCATCTTTTTTCCACGCGCCTTCTTTACAGGAGCGACTGGTTCGGGTTCTTTGGCGACCTTCGCAGCCTTCTTACGACCCTTCTTAGTCGGAGCAGGAGCCGGTTCTTGTGCAGGTTCAGCGACCTTCACCGCCTTCTTACGACCTTTCTTCTTGGGAACAACAACAGGTTCTTCGGTTACAACAGGTTCGGGTTCTACGT
>ENA-ORXF01001617-ORXF01001617.1-marine-metagenome-genome-assembly--contig:-NODE-1617-length-14314-cov-3.610662_pt1 | contig 14314 bp, 10 predicted proteins | sample MGYA00237864_ERZ511476 | MGnify/ENA primary metagenome ERZ511476 (study PRJEB26306, sample SAMN06343908) | marine metagenome | isolation source: coastal waters | place: Atlantic Ocean: West Antarctic... | reverse complement strand
TTTCGTGAGGGCAAAGCTAACAAATGTGAAAGCTATTGTCCCGCTAACCAATTTTGTTCACAGTTTTTGGGCAAATAATGACGAGTCAATATTTAATCACAAGGAGTTTATTATGGCTGACAAGTTGACATATAAAGAGGTTTGGGAAACCTTATCTAAAGTAGATTGCTCTGAGCATATCGAAAAGAAGATGAATTTATCCTATTTGAGTTGGGCATGGGCATTCGGAACATTAATGGAACATTATGCTGATGCGACTTTTGAGTTTGGTGCTTTCACCACAGCAGAAGATGCTATGCACGATGCAATGTTTTATCCCGATGGGAGTGCTAGTGTGTTTGTGACTGTTGATATACAAGGATTGAAACGATCTATGTGGTTGCCTGTTATGGACAATCGTAATAATGCAATATCCAATCCTTCATCAAGACAAATATCAGATGCAAAGATGAGGTGTTTGGTCAAGTGCATTGCTCTTTTTGGTCTTGGACATTATATATATGCGGGAGAGGACTTGCCTTCTTCTGATAAAGAAACGACTGTAAAAAAAGTAGAAGAAGTAGAAGAAGTAGAAGATAAAGAAACCAAAGCTGATACTTCTGAGAGTGTACTTTTCAACGAGGCATTCATAAAATTCTTAGAAATGAATGCTGATACAGTAAAAAACCTTGAGAGTTATTTTGTTGAGAACAAAAGCAACATGGCAAAACTCAAAAAGGAACTACCCGATCTTTACACAGGACTCATAAAACTGTGTGCTGAGAAAAAACAACAATTAATAAAAGCAGAAAACCAAGAGGAGAAAACAGATGGTTGAACGAATAAAAGTAGAGGGCGCGGTCTTTGAGAACAGCTATAAGAAACAGCCTAAACATCCCGATCACACAGGCAAGATTGAATTGTCTAAGACAATGTTGAAAGCATTGGTGGAAAGGGCAAAGAAAAACCAAGACATAACAATTAGCATGGCAATGTGGGATAGACAATCTAAAGAAGGCAAGAACTATAAGTATGTCTCAATAGAATTGCCAGAGATCAAAGAGCCAGAGGTGGAAGCATTTGAAGATGAGATTCCATTTTAATGAGTGCGCTTAGTTTTGAAGCTGTAAAGGTTCGGATAACCCAAAACAAGCAAGGAGTTTATCTGGTACTTAATATCCATCCAGAAGATATACCAGAAGAACTCCTACGAAGTTGGGTAGGACAGAGATACTACTGTGCTTTAGTTGGAATACAAGACGATGAAACTCCTGTACCACACAAACCAATTACCAAGAAAACACAAGGTCGAAAGTATGTGGATAGGGCGGGCATCATGGCAAGAGAGAAAGAGTTTTGGAAGTTTGCAGGAGTGGATAGTGAAGAAGATGCGTCTGAGTTTATTAGAAACTTTTGCAACATCCATTCCAGAAGTGAACTCAAGAGCAACGAATTTGCTCAAATTCTTTTGGAAGAAATAAACAACCAATATAACAAGTGGTATGAAAAGCAAGCTAAAAAAGGAATCTAAACTTGACCAAGATTTTTAGAAAAAGGGAATGGGAGAGGGAAGATAGTATCAATCCCTCTCATTACAAAGATACAGACATAGAGTTTATTGAGTATGCCAAAGCGACAATGACACGAGAAGGATTTGAAGGCGCTCTTGAATTTAATGTGAAGAAGTATATGCATAGATTCAAAGAAAAAAATTTGGTAGTAGATTTAAAAAAAGCAGAGTGGTATCTGCAACGATTAATTAAGGAAATACACAGAAGGTCTGAATGATACCTATTTGTGTAGGGAGCAACTCTTTCATTGAGTAAATGGTAACTGAGGGTTGCTCCTCTAAGACGAGGAAATATGATGGCTGATTTAAGAGTGTTTAACGACAGGAGAGTTTGTGATAAGTGCGACAAGGTTTTCTTGATGGCTACAGAAACAGAAGATTTTATTGAAGGTAAAACTAACCCAGACATAAATGACGAAATGGTTGAAGGGGTTTATTGTTTTAATTGCATCGAAGAAATGGAGGCATCTGAATGAGTGATTATGACCCTAGAAAAGTTTGGGATAAGATCATAAGAAAACAAAAAAAAGCCTTCAGAAGTGAAAGCGAATACTGGAGAAGAATGGCAAATGCCCTCAGAAAGAGAAACCTTGCTAATAGAAAAAAAGTAAAATACCTAGAACTCAAGGTTGCCGAACAAGAAATTTACATTGAGCAGTTGGAAAGGAAACTAGACATTGAAAAGTGAATTTACTTGTGAGTGTTGCTACAAACATAAATCAACAGCAAGAATATATCTAGGCGGTAGGAGTACACTTAGTCTTGCTTTATGTGATACCTGTAATAGATATAAGAGAGAAGATATATGGGTGAAAATGACAAACCATCTGATTGATAGAATCCTAGAAAAACAAGAACAACAAACAGAAGAAAAGAAAATGTTTAATATTGACTGGTCAATATTTAAATCATGAAAGAGCTCAAAGAAAGAAAACAGGACTGGTGGGATTGGCACAGAATGAATCCCAATGTATGGAGACTGTTTGAGAAGTACGCTTTCGAGGCAATCAAAAGCGGTAGAGAGAATTATAGTGCATGGGCAGTCATTCAAAGGATTCGTTGGCACACAACGATAGAGACACAAGGCTCAGACTTTAAGATATCAAACGACTACATCGCTTTCTATTCCAGATTGTTTCATGCGAAACATAAAGCATACGATGGCTTTTTTAGAACCAAGAAACTGAAAGGTGAAGATGAATGAACTGTTGGCATTGTAATAAAGAATTAATATGGGGTGGAGATCATGATACCGAAGAAGAAGATGATCATATAATGGTAACAAATTTATCTTGTCCTAAATGTGAGTCTTTTGTTTTGGTTTATTTACCGAGAGAAAAAAACAAAGATGAGCATTAAAGTATTAAATGGGGACTGTTTGGAAGTGCTTGATGAACTTACAGAGAAGTCAGTTGATACTTGCATTACTTCTCCGCCTTACTATGGACTTAGAAACTACGAAAGAGAAGGTCAGATAGGACTTGAAGAAACACCAGAAGAATATGTTGAAAAAATGGTGGAAGTCTTTAGGAAAGTTAGACGAGTGCTAAAAGACGAGGGAACTGTTTGGTTAAATCTTGGGGACTCTTATGCGAGTAATCACTACACAGGCGCAAGAGATTCCGATACTGGATGGAAACATGGAGAACTCTCTCAAGGCTATCAAGCGAGGGCGGGTGGTGCGGGTGGAGTGTTTAAGGTGAAAGACCTCATGGGAATACCGTGGATGGTTGCTTTTGCTTTAAGGGCAGATGGTTGGTATCTAAGACAAGACATTATTTGGCATAAACCAAACCCAATGCCAGAAAGTGTGACTGACCGATGCACCAAAGCACATGAATACATATTCTTATTATCTAAACAAAAGAAGTATTACTACGATCATGAGGCAATTAAACAGCCTGTAAAAGAAGATTGGGGTACAAGGGATAGGACTGATGGGAAGTATCACAACGAAGGAACAGGATTGTCTCCGCATACTGGATTAGAAGATTCTTATGAGAGTGCAAACAAACGATCTGTTTGGACTGTCACTACAAAACCATTTAAGGGCGCACACTTTGCTGTCTTTCCTCCCGATCTAATAGAACCATGCGTTCTTGCGGGTTGTCCCGAAGATGGAACTGTTCTTGACCCTTTTGGGGGTGCGGGTACAACAGGATTAGTGGCTGACCGAAATGGTCGGAATGCGATATTGATTGAACTCAACGATGAATACGCTGAGATGGCTATAGACAGAATCTATAACGATGCTCCATTGTTTGTTGATATAGAATAAACATCTATCGAATCTAAGTTAGTGTTCGTCACATCCTGACGCAACAAAAAATATTATAAAAATCGTGATCCGTCATCATTGTTCCACATGGAACATTACCTATCGCTACATTTTGTGCACCAGTTGTCAGGGGCCCCTGAAAATGAAAATATTTTTAAATCCAGCGCCGGCTGCTGGGTGAAAATATTTTAGTTTACCGACTGCTGTATTATTGTACCTGTAGTATTTGCAATGTAGCTGTTGGCGAAATCAAATATTGACTGGTCAAAATTAAAGTGCGATGTCCATGAATGGAACATTGGCTTTACTTCTAATGACTGGAACAGCCGATAATCGCCTGTCTCTTTCGTTATCAAGCTGTTTGAGAAGCTGTGCTTTCACTGTAGGGGAGATAGTCTTTGACATCGTGATCTTATCTCTCTTGGTTCTCCAGTTCTTCATATAACGATCTATGGCTAATACAGCTTTTTTAGTATTAAGAATGTCGCTATGAGTATCTCTATAGGCAATGTATTCGTTAGTTCTTCCTTGCTTCTTCAGAAGGTTTAAGGTTTGGACAACCTCATTTACTTCGCCTCTTAGTTCATAGAATTGTTGTTGTAAGCCACCACCTCTACTGGATTGAACAAAACGCCTCATCATAGGCATTCTGTCTGCGCTAGGCGGGATAAAGTCCCTATCAGTGACAGACCTTGTGATTGCATCGACAGCACTCAAAGCATAACTTCCTAATGACCCGCCATACCCTTGCATAACATATTGTATTTTTATAGGTGATACATTGAAAAACTCTCCTACAACCCTAGCTAATTCATTGGTGGTGTATTGTGATTGATATCCCTTCTCAAGACCTTCTTCCATATAAAATGGAATGATGTCTTTTCTTGTATAGCTGTCATGATTCATAATGGCATCAACCAAAGGAGCAATCGCTTGGATACCAGCAGAAGGCTCAAACATACCCGGTAAAGGAATTCCGGGCATAGCGAGAGATGTCATTAATTGTCTATTCATACTGCTTGTAACATCAGCTATAGTGCTTTCGCCCATCAATGCATCCATTATTCTTTCTGGGAATACCTTTGCTATAACACCCACCTCGAAAGGTATGGGAATCTTAATTGCAAAATCATCTGCAATAGGAATAATCCAGTTGTCATCTCTGACTTCCCTTCTTGCGTTTTTATATTCATCTGTGTCGCTGACCATTGCATAATAAAGAGCCGTTATCATTGCTAAAGAACCAAGCCTTAACAACATATTTTGTTGTATCTCTGCTGGTTTGAGAGTTATTCGGTCAGATGCATATTCACCAGAAGCTGAACGATAAAGAACATCAAGACCCTGTATTCTTGCGTTTAAGAATGGAACTGCTGCCGTATAGACTTTAAACATTGGAGAGTTTCCTCTGCGTGAAAAGTTAATAACTTCAAGTGCTTGATAAGATGCTTCTGATTCTGCAACAATCTCTGCTTCCTGCTCGCTAACGCCTTCACCAATCTTTCTATTGTATGTTTTCTTATAGACATCTTGATAAACGCCTATTCTAGTAGATGCATCTGATTTGGTTGTCATTTGCCCAAGACCATCCCAGATAGCTCTCATTCCACTTTTGATAGTTAGTCCTTTCTCTAACTTATCAATTTCTTTATTAATAAATTTAGCAACATCTTTAGGATCGTTTGAAAAATCATAACCACCAATAACAGCCATTCTTTCCAGTTCTTCTAATACCTTATTGCCACTTGAGGTAAAGAAATTCTTAGCAGTATCTACAACAGGAGTCATTTCTGCACCCGATGTAACATAAGCAGATAAAGTATCACGCATCATATTAACAATCACAAAGTCTGGACTTCTCGTAATCATGTCTCTTAAAAGACCCGCAGGCATTGCTAGAGCTTGCTCAATTCCCCTATAAGGGCTAACTCCAAAACCTAATAAAGACTCAAGCAACATAGGATCATTAACCCTAAACCAAACTTCTTTTCCTTTGCCTCCATCTTGATACCAAATAACATCTTTTCCCATTTTCTTTGGTTTTTCTTTTAGCTTAACTGCATTTCCAGCATCAACGGCATCTCTAGTAACATACTTTAATGCTTGGTTTCTCATTGATCTATTAAGCAAAGCCATTGAGTTTCTAGTAATAGCCTCTAACATATCTACATTAACAGGAGCACTTGATCCTTCTAGTTCAACCTCGAATGGACTCTTACCTAACATTCTATTACCAATAGAAGGTCCATCATACTTATCATCTTCTTCAAAATGCCTATAGAAAGGATAGTAATCCGACTGTTCTTGCCATAGTTTTCCTAATTCTTCATCAAGCGTTCCAGTTGCAATAGCAAAATCTATAAGATTCTTATTAAATTTCTGATAGTTGTCATAAAATTCTTTAATAATGGGATATTGCTCAACCATTTGATTGGCTTTAGTTATCATTTCATCGGTGACAGGCGTTGCAATCCCTTCTGATTTAAGCCTTATTGCTCTTTGCACAATGGAATAGGCTTTAGCATAATCTTCTATAGGAATCTTTGCTTGTCTACCATAAGAATGAAGCCTTGCAATAACTGCAATTAAGCCGCCTTCAATTTTTTGACCATCCATTGTTCTAAAGTCAACATTATCTAAAACTTTTGCTTGAGCACCATTGGTTGTTTCTCTTAATTGAATGCCACCTGTGGTTAATATTTTAGCCATCATGCCTCTTGAGCGATCTGCAAAAGCAACCCAAGATGTAGCAGATGCGTCTGCTTCATGTTTTATTCCTGTTTCTTCTTGTGCTTGCTTTTCCCCTCTAGCTATAGATTGATATTGATAAATATACTTCTGTCTAAAGCGTTCAAAAGTTTGATCAATGTTAGCGTTTGGAAATATGTTCTTTAAAATAGATTGAAAGGCTGTCAGCTTTTGATTATCAGCAACAGATTGTTTTGGCTTTTCTTTTCCATAAGAAACATCTTTTAATATCTCGTACTCAGATTCCCATTGAGCCTCATCAATCCTTCTCGATGCTCTAGTAACAATAGGATCATCCATTGATTCATCTATTACTTCTTCTATACTCTTGCCCTTACCAAAATCTTTTACATTATTTTCTTCAGCATACTTATAACCAACTGCTGTGGCATAAGGGTCTGCGTTGAGATTCCATAATGGTATAGCACCTCTTGAGGTGCTCTTAACGCTGTTCTCAGCCTTAGTGTATAGCTCTTGTTGCTGTTCTTCGGTTAGAGTTGGTGCATCTTTTATGCGCCTACTGGCTCTGGTCACTATTAAATCGCTATCTGGAATAATGTCAGAAATTAATTCTGAATCTAAAACAAGAGACATCTGATCTGCGTACTGAAAATTTCTTCCTATTTCTTCACCAAGACTATCAGCGTACTCTATAAATCTTTCATCTCCTGTTTCTTTATATGCCTGTCTAGCCCTTGCTGCCTCTATTTGTAGAGGCTCTAAAGAAGCATTAATCCCAGAATAATTTACATAAGAGTTTTGACCTCTGGTTTCTGAAGCCATAGCAATAGCAGCTAATGGAGAATACATTTGTGAATGACTTACAAAGGCATTTTCTTCACCAACTTTCCCAAACCCGTTGCCATTAACAGCATGACCAAAATAGTCATGCACCCCTCTAAATTTGTCATTAAGTGATAAACCTTTTTCACTAAGCTCTGCTAAAAAAGGATGAGGCTCACCACCCTTAAACACCCACAAATGGTTAAATAAATGAGCATCAGATAACATTTCTTTACTGTTAGCATAATCAGCAGCACCATCATGGTATTCAAAAATCATGCCATTATCTAAAAGATAATCATATTGTTCTTGAGTTTCAATTGCTAACTGATTATAAGACTTCATAACCAAATCTCTATAGCTTTCTATTTGGTGTTTCTCAACCATGTTCGGATAAGCATTCCTAAAGCCTTCATATATTTCTATTTCTCTCTGAGTTGGATTACTTAATGCTTGATTTACTTCATAGCGAGTAGGTGGATTTTCACTAGAAACTTTAGACTTAGAGCCACGAAGAGAGTTTACTCTTTCTTTGATGCTGTTTGCTAGATTAAAATAAGCATCACTTATTCGTGTTTGTAATTCTGGCTTTGTTTGCTCAGATACTCTTTGATATGGAGATTGTCCTTTGTCTTTATTATATTGATTCGCTAATCTAAAGGCGTTATTGTTTTCTCTGGAACGAACGAAGGAGTCCGCTTTTGTTTCGATGGCATTGGTCTCGTCAAGAGTTCTTCCAGTTCTTGTTCGGATAATGTCGGAAGGTCCGCCATCCCGTGTTCTTTCAGCGCCTCTTCTATTTTCTTCGGATGTTTCAGTTTTTTCATCTCTTATTACTCCTGCTTCTGCGTTTGCATCAATTGGGTTATCTCTATAACTACCTATTGATGATCTTACCAGATTTTCGTTTTCAATAAAATCTTCTCTTAAATTGTCTATTCTCCTACTAGCTCTAGTGGTAGGCTCGTCTAAAAGAACATACATATCTTGATAAGGAGGTATAGCCTCACTTGTTTTACCTCTAGCTATAAGCCTTCTCATCTCTTCTCTTGCTTCTTCTCTTGCTTCAGTAAAGTTATTAGCAGACAAGCCAATATTTCCTACGCCTTTATACTTTTCAGCCGTGACTATTCTTGGGTCTGTAATATATAGCTGATACTTATCACCCCATACATTTTCTTGAACAATCTCTACATCATACCCATACAGCTTACCTCCCTGAACATTAAAAGATTCATCTGGTATTTTTTTAAACTTTCCTATTGGTTCTTCTATTCTCCTACTAGCTTTAGCAGTTGCTGCATCCAGAGTTGCACCCACATCTAGTTCTTTGTCAACATCTTCTGCTTGTACGGCTTGTGAATCTATACCTAGTGCAGCATCCCTGTCTAATTGTCTGAGACTTCTTACCTCACCGACAGGTCTTGCTCCTATAACGCCAGCCTCTATATCTTGTAATATATCTATAGGTGATCTAAACCCTGCTACATTACTGGAGTAGATAATAGATCGAATAAAGTTAGCAATTCTTTCAAAGATATTTCTTGGTTTGCCAGTCGCAATTGATTTGTTTTGTGACCAGTATTCAAAAAGCATAGCCACAGCCTCTTCGTTTTGGCTGTCTATATCCATAGGCTTTCCAAATCTATCTTTAGCATAAACACGCTTTGCCAAATCGTTAAAAGAGTCTCCATTATCAAATGATTGTTTATCTACAGACTCTGGAACTCTAACTCTTTCTGTATATTTTTTAAGAATATTCCATTCTCTATCGGTAAATAAATCCAAGTCTCTAAATGCATGAATACCCTCATGGTGCAGGGTTATTGCCATATTAATGACTGCCTGTTCTTCGCTTACAGGATTACCATCTCCATCAACCATTGCTTCAGTGACACTAATTAAAACCTTACCAGCAGGATCACGATAATCCTTCTTGGTTGCTTCCCATGTTCCTTGATCTCTTTCTTTATTAATTCGATTAACAAGTTTAATTGTTACTCTGTCGGGAATATTAAGACGCTTGGCAACTTTCTTTACTTCTTTCTCAAAACGCTTGTTTCTTTCTTTAGCTTGAGCAACTATTTCTTTTTCTTCAGCAACTGTTTCTGTAATGTCCTTGCCAGCAGGAGAGATAATTCTTCCTTTACTGGCTTCTATTTCAGCTTGTCGAGATGTTTCAGCCTCGACCAAATCATTTATAACTTCAGGAGCTATACCCATATTGGTTAATCGTTGAGCAAAATCTTCTGTAGATTCTCCTTTAGTTGCAGTTAGATCATAGACATATTCGCTTTCTAGTTCTGCTATATCTCTTGGAATCCACTTACCTTTATAGGTTTGCTTTCTAATAACTCTAAGTTGAGGCTCTTTATAAGGAGCGCCTCGCCTATTAAAACTTCTTCCTTGAGGAGTAAAGTATTCAATTTGTGTTGTAATTTTTTCTTGAGGAGCAAGGCGACCACTCTCTACAAAATCTTCAAACATTTTAGTGGCAGACTCTCTATCCAATCCAGTTGAATCCATAATAGATTTAGGACTAACAATCTGATTAGGACTTTCTAATGAGTTTTTATAAACAGTATTGTATTGTTCAAAGGTATAAGGTCTAGGAGAAAAGTCTGGGAATGGAACAGGCGGAATCTCTTTTCCTACCACGCCTTTAGCAAGGGGAGGAATACGAGAAAACTTGGCATAAGCCATTCTTTTTTGTGATTTGGATAGTTTGGAGAAAGATCGTTCTCCAGTATAAGTTTCAAGGAAATATTGAAACGCTTTAGAATTAACATCAAGGCGGATGTTTTTGTTTACTGCTAAATCCTTGAATGTTTTTAATGTAATTTTTGTAGGAATGTTCCAAGACCTTTCACCCTCTATTATAGGAGGTAACTTTTCTTGTACTCCAACAGTGTCTTGTGCCGCAATAACATATTTATCATACTGACGCTTAGAGCCATCAGCAATGTCATTTAATAAATCATTAAAATCTTTTGGTTTCAATAACTTCTTAGCTTCAGTAACAGTATAAAAATCTTTTTCCTGTATCTTTCTTCGTTTAAGATTTTTTCTCCAGACTTGAACAGCACCGCTTGCTCTTGTGCTATCAGCATCAAGGGTTCTAGCAGGAGCCTTGCCACCTTTTCCTTTAATTTCACCAAGAAGTATTCTAGCTTCCTTAACCATTTCATCAGTTATTCGGCTATCGTAATTTGCTAATACTTGTTTGGGGATTTGAGATGTTTCTGGATTAAGAATATTACGAGCCATACTTTCAACAGCACCACTGCCTACTAAGCCATTAATTCTTGTTAAGTCTTGAACAGCTTTATCTGTTCTTAAATCATTTGATGCTTTATTAAGCTGTTGCTTGGCAACAAAGGCTTCGTTTATATCTGGAGTGCTAGACTGCACTTCATTGGTTCTGGTATTAACAATATCAAATCCATCTGGAGTTTGAACAACCTCAAAATAAGGATTGTATGTTGATAATTCTATAGCAAGCTGATCTCTTTTAATTTCATCTTCTGCTTTTGATGAAGCAGCACTTTGCTTAGTAATAATGTTTTGAAGAGTATCGTAATGCTCTATAGGAACTAAAGCAGTTGATGTAGTTGGGTTTAAATCTTCTGGTGTACTAGCTATTGGCTTTGAATCTGCGTCTTTAAGTTGTTCTCTACGATCAACCTCATCCATTCTATTTTTGGCAAATCTTCTGGCTCCAAAGGCAGTCATAAGGAAACTGGATATAAAGCCGACACCACCACCTACAGAGGCTTCATCCATTGCACTGTCAGTAATTGGTAAGTCTGGATCGTATAGATTTTTAGCAGTTAAGTTCTGCATAATACCTGCACCAGCTTCTTGTGCACCCTCAACACCAGCCTGCATTAATGCTTGTTTTGTCGCTTCACCTAAATCAAAACGACCCATGTTAGCTTTGCCGAATCTTCTCCATGCTCTTTCAATCGGTAGCAATTCTGACATACCGATACCAGCACCTGCTAGTTCAGCAAGAAACTCTTTGCCTGCTCCGACCTCTTCACCACGCATTCTTGCTTGTTCAAGTCGTTGTCCTTGTTCTGAAATACCCATAGGAATGGCAAGAGACAAAGCACCAAGCTCTTCTATGCTTCTGGCTCTGCCTGTTGATATAGTTCTAGTAATGCCTCGACCTAAGATCGGAACATCTTTTAACTTACTTAGTGTTGGCATTGTTGCAGATGTTTTTCCTGCAAGACCTACGCCTCTAGCAATAGCACCCGGTGTCATAAAGGTAGCAAACGAACCCAATCCTTTACCCAACATTGTTGAGTAAGCATCACGATACGCTTCTTCTGGTCCAAGTGGACTTTCTTCTATGTCTCTCTGTAATCCTCTTAGTCCCTCACCAAGAGCACTATCATTACCAACATCAAAGATATTAACAATACCCTCTCCAGCAGAAACTAAACCGCTTAGAAAGCCTGCGGGAATACCTTTAGCAAGTTCTAAAGCATGACCGCCTATAGTTCTTTCATATTCTGGGGTAAAGTGATCTGGATATGTTTGAGCTAACTCATTTTTTATTATCCTCTTCTGTTCATCAGACATATTGTCTGGAAGATTAATCGTTTTACCATCGGGTAATTGGAGTAAAGGCATAATTATCCTTTAAAATAGCTAGATGCTGTTTGTATTCCCATATTGTTTGCTCCACTTCCAAGACCGCTTAACTGATTATAAAGTTGATCAATTTTTGCCGTAGCATTTGGATCGCCCATTGAGTTTTCTTGTAATAATGTAATTTGGTCTATAATAGACTTAGCTCTATTAGCACTTAATAGTCCTTCTTTGTATTGCATCTCAATCAAAGCCATAATTGCTTTAATTTTCTCACCAGATCGAGCTGCTTTAAGAGCACTAACTTCTTTACCTGCGGCTGATAAACCACCAGCAAGATCGCCTGCTGCTATCCCTGCACCTAATTGAACTAAAGCTGCACCTTGTTGATCTCTAAGCGCTTGATCACCACCGCCTAACATTGAGGTAAGCTCATCCATAAGTTGTGATCTTGAAGAAGCTATACCGCCTTCAGAAGTATCAGTAGTATTAGAAGAACTCTCTATAGGCATTTTGCCTGCTACCAATAAGCCTCTTAAAGTATCAAGTTGTATTTTTGGATCAACTTTTTTAAATGCGTCATAGCCGCCTTCACCAAATAATTCCTTTGCATTATAAGCAGCCTGTAACATAAGAGATTTAAGTTCTACTTTCTCTTCTGAAGTAAGAGGAACATCCGTAGCCTCAACCTCTGTTCCAGTTTCTGTATCAGGTACTAAAGAAGCAACAGCACCAGCAGTCAACACTCCTGTAGTAATAGGGTTGTTTAAAGCTATATCTACAGCTTTCCCCCCTAAAGATGTTGGAGCTTGAGTAGTTGTTCCAATAGGAATGCCTCCGGGATTTGCTGGGTTTCGAACATTTATTGCAGGTCGAGGACCAGTTCCACCTAATCTTGCTCTTAGTCCCGCGATACCTTCCTTATACTTATCTCTTATTCCCTTTGTCATACCCTTAAAGCCACCTGCTTTTTTGTAAGCTCCTTTAGCTGCTTTAAAACCAGTCTTAGCAAGTTTAAGTTTTGCTAAATCAGCCGCTATCCATCCTGTTCTAGCAAGGGGTCTGCCAGCATAAGGGTTATCTTCTCCGCCTGTATAAAGATCGGTATCTAATAACCATCCTTCTGAACCTGCAATAGTGTTACCAAACGGACCTTGCCATTCTTCATTTTCTATCGGAACCAGCTTCCCGTCATCAATAGTCCAACCCATAGCAATAAGTCTAGGATCAATATATCCTTCACTTTGATATCTATCAATAGTTTGTCCACCTTGATGCCGAATAGCACCACCTTCTCTCATTGGCATAGGTGCGTTCTGAGGCATTTGTTGTTGTGGCAGAGGCTGTTGCATCATTTGTTGTTGCATTGCATTAGGATCAACATTAGGTATTCCACCCAATTCCATAGCTTGTTCTTCAACCACACTTGTTTGAGGGGTTGGATTAGCTTGAGATTGATAGGCATTACGCATATCGTTTCGTCTTTTAATTTCAGTAGCAACCAAAAAGCTAGGAGCAATCCCAGTGGGTTGCATCATTTCCTGAGCTAATGTTTCATCAGGATAGTATTCCAGTTCTTTCTGTTGTTCAATTATGCTCATCTACCGCCTCCCATGCCTTGATATAGACCCAGAGCGCCAAGCCCTGCGCCTAATGTTTGTTGAAATAAGCCGGGTCGTTGAGCGTAACTACTAACAGTTTGATTTGGTTGTAAATTAAGCCCACGAATAATATTACTTTGGAATCCAATTTGTTGTCTTGGATAACCTTCTTGTCTAAGAAAGTCCTCGTAACCAATGTCCATTCCAGCTTGACCAAACCCTCTTCTTTGCCCACCAACACCACCTAAAGCACCAATTCTTTCAAGTGCCATTTTCTGTGCTGTAGGAGCAAATGCACCTAACTGTTGTGCTGAAGATAATCTTTGTTGTTGACCTTGAATATCTAGGTTTCCTAACTGTTGTGCACCACCTAATCGTTGTTGCATAAGATTTAGATTAAGACCACCCAATTGTTGTGCGCCTGCTAATTGCTGTTGTCGAGCAGCTATTTGTGCTTGACGATCTGCTCCAAACTGTTGTTGTGCATTCTGATATCCAGACTGCAATCCCTGTGTTTGTATGTTGCTTAAATTTCTCATTAAGTCTTTGTTTAAATTAGACTCAACAATGCCTTCTCTATAGCCGCCTAATCCACCTGCTTGAGCCGCACTTAAACCAATCTGTGATCGTGTTATATTAGCATCTTCTCTTGCTCTATCTTTAGCAATGTCAGTTACACCTTGTTGATAAGGAGACATATACTCTTCAACTTGTTCTGTTGTAAAAGGAGTAGCAGCATCTCTTGTCATACCCATA
>ENA-ORXF01001616-ORXF01001616.1-marine-metagenome-genome-assembly--contig:-NODE-1616-length-14315-cov-5.387273_pt1 | contig 14315 bp, 19 predicted proteins | sample MGYA00237864_ERZ511476 | MGnify/ENA primary metagenome ERZ511476 (study PRJEB26306, sample SAMN06343908) | marine metagenome | isolation source: coastal waters | place: Atlantic Ocean: West Antarctic... | reverse complement strand
GGTCCAGCATTCCAGTGTCGCGATGGTGGAGGTGATGGTGATGGTCCAGCATTCCAGTGTCGCGATGGTGGAGGTGATGGTGATGGTCCAGCATTCCAGTGTCGCGATGGTGGAGGTGATGGTGATGGTCCAGCATTCCAGTGTGGTGATGGTGATGGTTCCGGTTCATATTCAGGTTCATCATCTTCTTCGGTGTCGCTGCCATCCATCAGTTCCGGTTCAAATTCAGGTTCATCATCTTCTTCGGTGTCGCTGCCATCCATCAGTTCCGGTTCAGATTCAGGTTCATATAAAGAAATTACATCATTCATTTCTTTTGCTGTAGTAATATTCCTGCTGTTAATTTTATTAGCGATTTCTGTATAAAGAAAACTCTCTCTTGTTAAATTTTTGCTTTTTAAATGTCCATATAACCCAGTTATCGACATTCCTCCTTTTTGTTTCTTATTGATCAAACTAATTTTAGTTTGATATTTAATTACTACCAAAGTGCCATTAAAAATTATTTCTAATGGTTTTTTGAGTTTGATTTTTTGAACTAAATAAGGTCCATATTCTTTTTTTAATGAACCTTGAGTAGTTTCTTTAATACATATTGTTAATTTATTTTTTTTATATTTTTTTGATAGTTGTGTAAATGCTTTCTTCGCAGCACTTTGAGGAGAAGTTTTTGTTTTATATCTTCCATCATTTGTAATTTTTTTATTATTTACAGAAACTACTTTAAAATATCTAAAAGATTCAGAACCTCCTATAAAACTCATATTATATAATATAATATAATATAATAAAATATAATATAATACTATAATATAATACTATAAATATATGTTATATGTAATAATTTTTATTATAATAATATTATTTTGTCTTTTATATAATAAAGAAAATTATATAGAAAATTATATAGAAAATTATATAGAAAATTATAAAAATACAGACATAAACCCTTGTACAGATTATTTAGATGATAATGCATATTTAAAACATATGATACCACATCATCAAGTCGCCATAGATATGAGCGAAAAATTAATCAAAATCACATCAAATCCAATTATGATAACATTATGTAGACAAATTATTTGGCAACAAAACTACGAAATACAAATGATGGATTCGGTAATGAATAAGTTACCAAATAGATTTAATAAATATGAAAAAAATAAATTAAATAATGAAGCAAATAAATTTAATGATGATAAAAATGAATCAATAAATTATTCTGATAAAACTAAATTACATTTTTACTATCCTAAATTATCAAAAGCTGCCGATTATTATTGTGATCCTAATTTTTTCGACCCACACGCCCATAGTAAACATATGGAAACCATGAAATTAACGGATAAATCATATTTAGAACATATGATACCTCATCATCAAGTAGCAATTGATATGTCAAATAGGTTATTGATGTATACAAAAAATATACATATGATAGATTTAGCAAGTATAATAATAAGAGAACAACAATCTGAAATATTAAAGATGAATGAAATGTTGGATAATATGAAAAGTTGGAATTATAAATCAATATTATTAAGTAAATAAATTATGTTTATAATTATGTTTATAATAATTAATATTTTTTAATTTATAATTTAATAATTAATATTTTTTTAATTAATATTTTTTTAATTTATATTTTTTTAATTATATTTTTTTTTTTATCGAGGTCCAGTTAAGGAAAATCCAATTGGTCAGCTTTACCTATAACCCAAAATCCATTCGCTTGCTTGAAGCCACTCTCATAGCGTTCTACTCTATCGATGAAATCTTCGGACCAACCAGGCTTGTTGTCTGGCATCATAGGACCCTTCACTGACGAAGGAGGGTTTCCACTAATCAAAGCAAGCGACAGGGCAGCTTCGTATTCTTCTTTCGAGAATAACTGACGACGATACAAGTCCCAACCTCTGCGACGCAATCTACGCAACCGACGCAATCGACGCAATCGACGCAACCGACGCAATCGACGCAACCGACGCAACCTACGCAATCGACGCGCAGTAACCTTATGCAACCGACCACGCATGGCTGATTGGGTAGGCGATGTGTAAGATTCACAAGGCAGAAATGTATATCTTAATATAGGATACTTAAATTTGAAGTATCATTTTTTTAAATATATTTTATATCAATATACATATTCATATCGGTGTCCACTTGATAAATATATTAGTTTATCAATTTTATTCTTTTAAAAATAAAATGAACTGTTTTAATATTATATATAATTTAATAATTTAATATATTAATTTATATGATTAATATTTGGTGTTATATAAAAGAATTTATTGAATTTATTTTAAATCCAGATATTCATGTTGATATATTAGATGAATTAGGTCCTATATAAAAAAATGATTATAATTAAATTAATCATTAAATTATAAATATAATATGTCATTAGAGTTTTCAACAGACTTAACCTACAAATTTATAGGGTTTAAGAAAAATTCAAATGATAACGATAGTAAAATAATATTTGATATTGATAAAAGATATAGTACATACAATTATAGAAAACCATACAAATATATTCAAAATCAAGTATTACATTTTACAGAATTTTACGAGGACTATTATTATTTTAGAGATGAATCTGATAATGAAATCGCTTTTGTTTATCCATCCGATAATATAGATGATGAATGGATTCAGGAGAGTGATAAATGGTATCCCATTATAAATGAATATGTTCAATCATAATATGTTCAATCATAATATGTTCAATCATAATATGATTGATCTTTTACACCGTTACCAACTAGCTTCGCAAGGATGCCGCGAATAGGCTATCCATTTCTAGTCAAATACTGCTCTTGTCGAACGGTCCATGTTTTTTTATCGGGTTGTAATTGTTTCAAATAACCAAGAAATGTTTTAAAGTCTGTAATTTTCATCCTATCCAATAATTGTATTACTGGACCAGAGTACCTTTGCTATATGTATTCGAACTCCACGCCGCCATAGAAGTTGGAAAGGAGGGCACGATGATCCTTGTCACTGGATTTGCTATTAAAATGAATCACGGGTAATTTGTTGTGTAGAGAGAACATTTTACAAATGAAACTATTGTTTAAATAGAATATAATAATAAAAAATATCATTTTTTTATTATAATTTAAACATACATTTCTCTAATAAATGAAGTCTTTCATGTTTAAAGGACCCATTAATATTTTGATAATAAGTAGGCATATATTTATATAATAATTTTTATATTTATTAATAATTTTTATATTTATTAATATATATAATGAATTTTATTGGTGGAAGTGACACTTTTAGATATTTTAAAATTATTTCTGTAAATAATAAAAAAGTTAAAGATGATGGAAGATATAAAACTAAGGGTTCTCCCGGTGATTCGGCTAAAAAAGCTTTTACGCAATTATCTAAAAAATATAAAACAAATAAATTAACATTTAGTATTAAAGAAACAACTCAAGGTTCTAATAAAAAAGAACATGGACCTTATTTAGGAGAAAAAATTAAATTAAAGAAACCATTAACAGTAAAATATAAAGGTAAAAATGGAAAAAATAAACCAGTTATCATTAAATATGAAACTAAAATCCATTTAGTAAAAGAACGTAAACAAAAAGGTGGTAATGGAGATGAAGATGAAGATGAAGATGAAGATGGAAATAGAGGGGAAAATAGCATGCCAGAATTTCTAAATGTTCTTCAAGAACGAGAGATACCCCAACATAGTCTGGAAGATTATCATAATTTACGCAGATACCTTGAAGGGGAACTTCGGGCTCCGACACCTGAACACGCAAAGTTTCTGAAGGACCTTATCGTAAAGGCAACGAATTTTTGTATTGAATACCCATCATACAAGAAAAAATGCATCAAAATTCTGAACCACGCCTTGTGTGTTGAAAAAATAACCAGAGACCAGGAGATGTGTATAGCAAAAGCACTTGAAGCTTTTGATAATGATAATGATATGAACAAATTTATAAAAGATAATGAAAGATGCGGGAATGAAACGAACCTCCATAAATGTGACAATTTGAATTCCGATTAAATAACATTTGTTCGTAAAAATGAACTTATGTAAATGATTCCATTGATTATCACTAGGAATCAACTAGTAAACTTTCAAAGGATACAATAAATTAATATAAAATATCTTGTTGTAAAAGTAAAACTATAAAAGATAGATTAAATAGAATTAAATTAAAATATCCAGAAGCAGAATTGTATAATGATGATTTAAATAAATATCAATTGTTAGTTAATAAAAAAAGAACAGAAAATGGAAATCTAGATAATATGAAATGGTTATTAGAGAAAGGATGTTCTTTTTGATTGTCATACATTTTATTATGCTGTTCTAAATGGAAATCTAGAAAATATGAAATGGTTAAAAGATAATTATAGAAACCAATTTTTAATTAAAATTGATTTGTAAAATTTTTTGAGTGTCTGGAACATCTTCTTTTATTTTGACTTCTTGTACCATATATTGCAATGTCTTGAGTCTTTTAGGATCATAATAAATAAAAAATGATTTATATTTACAATATTTATATATTTATAAATTATATTAAAATGAACTTTCAAGCACAAACTATGAATACATACCCGAATTTTATTCATGGTAGTTCGTATAAAATTAGTGGATTTTCTAATATGAATTCAGATATGGAAGTTAACATTCATGATTATAAATCTGATGATTTCAACGCGAACACTTTAATGTGGGAATTACAAGGTATATCAGTAATTTATAAAGACCAACTTACACATGCCGGATACACATATTATATTTTTGAGACAAATTCTTTGAAAGATCAAGACAATAGGGAATATAATCTGAATGATGTAAGAGAAGTATCATTTATTAAAATCTTGAATAATAATAAAGATTATAGTATGTTTACTTTTAAACCAATCTTTGAAGATGTGGAAAATTAACAATATTTTTTTATTTATAATAAATACAAAAGATATTGTTAAATTAATAATATTATAAAAATTAATAATATTATAAAAATTAATAATATTATAAAAATTAATAATATTATAAAAATATAATTTCATAATATTATAAAAAATATAATTTCATAATATTATAAAAATATAATTTCATAATCAATAATAAAAATTGATTTTTTACTTTTAATTGATGAATTTACATCTTAATGGCACAAATTCTATCAAATAATGCAAGAGTTGTAATTAACCTCCCTAATGGAAAAATTGTTTCTTACCAATCAATTGAAGAAATCTACTTGGATAAAGATTATATGCCTTTAATTTTGGGTAACAAGATGTCAAATGTTAACAAAATTTCAAAAGCAACGAATACCTACATTAAATTGATTAAAAATGACAAATTATTAACGATTGGACTAGAGGTATATGGAAATAAACAATCTATCGAACACGTCAAAAATTTGATTGATTCTAAAATTAAAAAAGAAATTTGTTTTTATTTACCTGAAAATCAAATGAGAGTTATTATTGGTCCAAAATTTGTTAATTTAAAAAAATTAGAACACCTATCAAAAACACGTATTCAATTAATTCGAAATAAAAATAATCTTTCAATTGGTTTTTCAGTATTCTGTTATAAAAAGTCAATTGATATGATTATTAAATTTCTAAATACACAATTTAATCAAACCCCTGAGTATATCAATGATGATATTGTATATGTTTGATTCTATTTTAAATATGGAATTGTAATTGTAATTGATAAAAAAATAATAAATTTCAAAAATATAAATTAAAAATAAAAATATAAATTAAAAATAAAAATATAAATTAAAAATATAAATTAAATAAATTTAATAAATTTAATAAATTTAAAAAATATAAATTAAATAATATTTAAATTTATATGAATTTTATTAATAACTTTCAAGAATTTAGTAGTATAGAAGGATTTTATGATAATAATATTTTTGAAAATGTTAGTGAATTAAATACAAATTCTAATTCGAATAATATATTTACAAAATTAAATATATTATTTGAAAATGAATATGAAAGAATATTTAATAATTTTAAAAAAGAAAATAATATTACAGATATAATAAACAAAAATGAAATTGTATATGATGCTGAAAATTTTTTAAAACATATTGAAGATGAAAATGAAGAAAATAATAATATAGTAAAAACTAAATTAGAAAAAGATATTAAAATTAATTTCAATGATTTTAATAAAAATTTAACTAATTTAAAGAATCATTATTCAAATAAAATTATTTATACATTAAATTTAGAGAAAGAAATTAAAACTGTTTTAATTAAATATGATACATATTACAAAAAAATAGAAAAAATATATACAACATTAAATGAATTTGAAAATATAGAAAATCATATTCAAAAAATAGATAATGAGATTTCTATATTAGTTAAAGATTATTTTGAAAAGTTTGATATTAAAAATAAAATAGAAAATTATTATAATTCAATTAAAGAAATTAATGTTTTAAAAGAGGAAATTAATAAATTAAATTCAATTAGTTTTATACCATATTGCCAAATATGTATGACAAAAATTGTTGATAGATTCATGGTGCCTTGTGGACATACTGCGTGTTCAGAATGTTTAAATAAATGTAATAAAAGTTGTTTTATATGTAGAAGTGAATATACTGATATAAAAAAATTATTTATTAATTAAAAATTATTTATTAATTAAAAATTATTTATTTTATTTTTGATTATCCAGATTGTTATATTTGATTATCCAGATTGTGATCTTTGATTATTCAGATTGGGAAACTTGAATTTTATCAACAAACTCGTTGTAAATGTGTTGATACGTGGTGTCCTTCCATGTTTGAATAGGCGGAACTTCGTTAAAATGCTTATAATTTTGATTGACGATATTGATAAATACTCTTAATATCTTATTTTTTAGATATTTTACATCATCTTCTAATAGATATTTTGACATATCGATAGTACTACAAAAAAGATATATGTTATCCGGAAAAGGTTCACTTGTGTAATCCCAAGTCGACCAACATTCCGAATTTTCATCAGTTGAAGAATAAAAACAATAAAATTTCCTGTATTCTAATGTGTCACCTTCATAATAATCCCGTATGTCTCCAATATTATTAAAAATCTGTTGTAAATCTGCTCCAAACTCTTGGATTCTTGCGTGGTGTGTCATATGTTAAATGTGTATTATTATTAAATTATTAATCAATTTTTATTTTAGGAATTCCACTAATTATTTTAGGATTTTTCCTCTAATTATTTTAGGATTTTTCCTCTAATTATTTTAAGAATTCCTCTAATTTATTTGCTATATTTTTATTTATATTTGAATTATTATATATTAAAATTAATACACATTTAATATAATTTATTTGACAATTATTAAACATTTCATTTAACAATTTATGAGTTTGTTCAGCCAATTTTTTTAATTCTTCAACACTTATCTCATTTTCTAAAATACTTATTATTTTAATTAATTTTTCTAATGTTTCATAATAATTATTATATAAATCTTTGATATTTTTTAAATATTCTTCTTTAAATTTATTTATATTTGTTTTAAAAGTATTTTTATTATTATTACTTAATACCCATTTAGTATCACAATTCTGTTTATTTATATATTTTACTAATTCTTTAACTAATTCATTAGGAGGCAATTTGGATACTCTTAATTCGTGAGGAATACAAAATTCAAATTTTTCTAAACTATGTAAGCGATAACTACAATAACTATGTTTAACTATTTTATTACCTTCAATTTTTGGTATTACATTCAAAATTATAGATATTAAATATAATTTATTTTCAAAGTATTTCGATAATATTTCACATATTTTATCTTTTTTTAATTTATTTTCTTTTAAATTATATAAGATATCCTGTTTATTTTTTTTGTCGGTTATTTCTTTATTATGTATATACGGTTGTTTGATTTTAGAATTTTTATTTAATGTTCGATTTATTTTTGGTTGTTCAATTGGTTTTCTTTGTTGTTTATTTTGTTGTTTATTTTGTTGTTTATTTTGTTGTTTATTTTGTTGTTTATTTTGTTGTTTATTTTGTGTCATATTTTGTATAATATTTTGTGTAACATTTTGTGTCTTTTGCCTCATATTTTGATTATTTTTGATTAAAATACTGTTATCATAATTATTTTCATTATTTTCATTATTTTCATTATCATAATTATCATAATTTTCATCATAATTATTATTATTATTATTATTATTATTATTATTATTATTATAACCACCACCTATAAGAGTTATATTATTTAAATTTAAATTTAAATTTAAATTTTTAAATCTAATTTTTTTATCTTTTTTTATTAAATCTAAATGATTTTTTAAATTTTTATTCATTTTAAATTTATTTAAATTTAAATTATTATTTGCATCATTGAAAATATATATATCAAATTTAATTTTTTTATTAATATTTTCTAAACTATTTAAAGGTAATTTTGTTAATGAATCTTTAATAATTACTTTTATTTTTTGTGAATTTTTCAGATTTTTTAAAAAACCATTATATTTTAAGCTTATCTCAACTAATTTAGAATTTAAATTATTATATAAATCAAAAATATTATTATCATAATATTTTAATTCTTTATTATATAATTTTTTAATTTCTACATTAGATAATTTTTTATCGGTTAATTTATTTATATTATTTCCCATATATTATATTTTAATATTTTAAAGAATTATATTTTAAAGAATTATAATTAATATTTATTTTTATTTTTAAAATGAAAATTTATTTTTTTTATTAAATTTATAAAATTATTTTCCGGATTAAAAGAAGCATCGTTTTTTGATTGAATAGATTTTATAATAACATCATAATTTAATTTCGAATATTGTAATAAATAAGATGTAATTAACATTGGCGAACATTGAGAGGAAGTATAACAATATATTAATACTTTTTTATTATTTTGAAGATAATTATTAATTTTTTTATTATATTTAATTAATAAATTGATATCAATATCGGGTGAATTATCGTGAATTTTAAGACGATATATCTTGTAATCACCATTATTCATAAATTTATAAAAAGGCGTATTTATTGAACAATTAATAATTAAAGATATATTATTATTTTTAATAATATCTTCATTAATTGATTCATAATTAGATAACCATAAATTATTAATAATCTCAATCATAATAAGTATAATTAGAAATAAAATTTACAAAAACAACGTTCATTACTATTAATATTACTATCATATGCCCAATCATAAATCCTTGTATATTCTAATTGATTTATGTCTTCTAATAAGCAATATTCGTAATATTTTGTTGATATTATGTTGTTATCATCAAATAAGCAATTACAACCTGGGATACTATTATCATTATTTGATAATATAATTGGTATATTATGTATTATTAATAAAAAAAAAGTATATAATTTATAATAATCTGTTTTTTCGATATGTTTATATTTATTTTTACATAAATGAAAATAATTGCCCCAAGAATCTATAATATAGTCCGAAATATAATAATTAGATGAACAAATTATTTTTTTTATATCATATAATATTTCTTTTAATTTGGAATGGTCATTTTCAAGAATATTTATATTCTTAATTATTCGATAATCATAAATCGATTTATATTTATTATTTGTTAATTTTTTAAAATAATTAACAATAATATCAATATATTTATTTTCCATATATATTAAACGATTTATCTATATATATATGATTAAATAATGATATTATTCAAAATCACTATAATTTTTATATAATGGTTTCATCGGTTTATATATTTCAATGTATTCAATTGTATTATATTCTTGACATAAAGCACATAAATTTGTAAATGGATTACAATGAATTAGAAAATTATAATAGTCATTATATAATATATTATATTTTTGAGAAATTTTAGTTCTATAATAACCGAAAAAAACACCATTTGATATAAATAAAATTAATAAATATATTGTATTGATTATAATAAAATAGTTTTCTAAATTATGTTGAATACTAATTGATTTTTCATTATTAAAAATACATTGATTAATTAATCCACATTTTAAGCACTCACAAATAAAAGTATTATTATGAATTTTACAATTATCTGTGATATTTATTGTTTTAATAAATTCTTCATTTATATCACAAATAGATTTACAATTAATAATATTTTGTTTATTATAATAAATCTCTTGTAGAAATAAATCCCAATAAAGATAAAAATATATTAAATTGAAAAATAACACTAAAATTAAGTTAACTGACAAAATTTTACAAAATCCACTAAAACATGACCCAAAATTCGCACCTTCATAAATTCGACCAAATAAACAATAAGGAAACAATAAACCCATTGAACAAACGCATAAATTATCACTACAACTATATAAATCTAAAAATTCATTTAAATTATTATTATTATTATTATTATTATTATTATTATTATTATTCATTATAATAATAATAATGAGTTATTATATTTAAATATGAATTTTATGATCATATTTTATTATCATAATTCATATATAAAAAATTGATTTTATTATCATAATTCATATATAAAAAATTGATTTTATTATCATAATTCATATATTAAAAAATAATTAATATATTAAAAATAATTAATATATTAAAAAATAATTAATATATATTATATTAATTATTTTATTATCATAATTCATATATAAAAAATAATTAATATATATTTATATATAAAAAATGCCTAAAAACAAAACAGGAGGAAATAAAGCAAAACGGGGTCAAAATAACTATGCATCAAGAGATTTAACTTTTAAAGAAGAAGGTCAAGAATATGGAATAGCAGCTAAAATGTTAGGAAATTGTAGAGTAACTGTTCATTGTAATGACGGAAAAGAAAGACTTGGGCGTATTTGTGGTCAAATGAGAAAACGACGAATATATGTTAATCAAGATGATATTATTCTAGTTTGTTTAAGAGATTATGAAGATTCAAAATGTGATATTGTTATGAAATATACACGAGATGAAGCCAGAAATTTACAAGCTTATGGTGAACTACCTAAAGACCTAAAACTTGAGAAAGATGATACACAAGAGACAAATAATGACGATTTTCCTTTTGAATTTGGAGAACCCGATGATGAAGACGATATTATTGACGAAGTTACTGAAATTAAAGACATTGATGTGGATGATATTTAAATTACTATTCATTAAAATAATTACTATTCATTAAATAATACTTAAATTTTCATTATAAATAATACTTAAATTTTCATTATAAATATAAATTATCACTATTACCAGATAAATCTTATCTGGTGATATAGTCGGACCGGGGCTTGAACCCGGGACCTCGAGCTCATAAGACTCGTACTCTAACCAACTGAGCTACCCGACCATATTACTATATAATATAAAATATCTTTAAGTAGATTTATATAATATATATTATTAAATTAAAGATATATTATTAAATTCGTTTATATTATTTAATTTAATTAATAATTAAATTAATAATAAATTATGAAAATAATTGCATTGATTCCTGCAAGAAGTGGTTCCAAAGGTATTCCGCATAAAAATATTAAGTTATATAAGAATAAACCGTTATTAGTTCACTCTATAGATATAGCTAAACAAAGTAAATATATAACAGATATATATGTAACAACAGATAGTGCAGAATATGCTAAAATCGCAACAGACAATGGTGCTATAATTCCGTGTTTAAGACCGGAATATATATCTAAAGATTTGTCAACAGATGATGAATTTATTAAACATTATTTGATATGGGCAAAAGATAATAATAATATTCCGGATTTAATTGTTCAATTAAGACCAACCTATCCAAATCGAAACATTAATGAATTAGATAATATGATTGTAAAAATGATTAATAATAATGAATATACATCATTAAGGACAATTATTCCATATCCCAAATCTCCTTATAAAATGTATAAAATTAATAATGATAAATTAATTCCTTTATTTGAAGAAGTAAATGGATTAAGAGAACCATATAACAAATGTAGACAACAATTACCAGATACATATTTACATAATGGATGTGTTGATATTATCCGTGTTAAATCATATTTCGAGCAAAATAGTATTACAGGATATAATATATATGCTTATTTAATGAATAAAAGCGAAGATAATGATATAGATACAATAGATGATTGGGTAAAATCAGAGAGAAAATAAATAATTTATATATTAATTTATTATAAAACAATCCACTATACAAATCTGCTTTTAAAATATAGCTTATAATAATCATTTATTAATTCAGATTACATCTGGTGCAAAAGGAAAGCTTATTTACACCCAATTAACCAAGATAGGCATCAGGGGCTCTAATATTGGCGTAATTTACCTAATAATTTATTGGTATTATACAACTCAAAAGCTCCATTATAATTACTAAACCTCTCTGTCATCTCTTCTACATCCACAATTACTTGAACTACTGATTTTATCAAATTTATGAGGTCCTCATGTGGGCCGTATTCTTCGTCAGGCATAGGAGTATACTTAAAACGCCGTATATTTATAATTAAATCTAGACTTTGAGATAAAGCAGACATTTCATGCTCATATTTTTTTCTGATTTCAGTTTCAAGAAAGTTAGTATCCTCTTCTGTGATACAGCTACCTGTCTTATACAATAACGTTGATGGTTCCCAGGCAAGAAGTCTAATTATCTCTAAACCTTTTTTTAAAACTTCATTTTGTTGTTTAAGTAGTTTTATATCTTCAGCATATTTTGACCCAAACTCTAAAGCTGTCTCTTCAGCATCTGAATTGTTTGGGTCAAATATCTTTTTATAAAAAGATATAGGTTTATCACCAGTAATATTATCCTCAAACAAATCAAATAAAACTAAATCTAAATTTACATCTGTGATTTCGAGAATAGCGTTTGGAAAGCTTTCTCTGGCGCTTTTTTTATCATGAGGAAATTCTCCATGTACTACCGCAAATATGTGTCGCCCTATTAACTCTTCATATAATTCAAGATAATGTGCTTGAATTGTTTCATAATAAATTAATCTGAATTTACTACCCCCCCCCCACTGTGGTGAACCACCTTTTTGTTTAACTTCTTTAATTAAACGGACTCTATCTTCATGTTTAATAAAAACAGGTTTTTTTGATCCCTTATACATAATTTTTTTAGGAGGTTTTAATCGAACACGAATACCTTCATATGGCCCGTATTCTTTTTTTTTAGAACCTTGGGTCGTTTCTTTAATAACAAATACTAATTTACTAGAATTATATTTTTTAGTTAATTGACTAAAAGCTTTTCTAGCAGCACCACCTGGAGAAGACTTTTGAGTGATTTTATATCTCCCTTCATCATCATCTTTGATTTTCTTACCATCAACACTAATAACTTTAAAATATCTCATTCCATCACTACCTCCAATATATTCCCCTATGTATTTTTGCATATATATATATTAATATAAGAAAAAAATTTATATTAAAAATTTATATTAAAAATTATATTAAAAATAATATTTAAAATTGATATTAAAAATTTATATTTAAAATAATTATTTTATATTAAGTATGAATAAATTAGATAATAATATTATTGATTTAATTATAAAAGATTTTAATTATAAAGATACAAAGAATTTTTTATTAACATCATCATATTTTTATTTTAATAATAATCATCTTTTAAAAGATAAATTTATTAATGAAATAGATTTAAAAAAAAATATTAATAATGATTACAAAAAATATAAAAAATATATAAAATATGTAAATAAAAATAAATTGATTAATTTATTACAAATATCATTATGTAATATTGAAACCATTTGGAGAACTAGATGTCACGGTTATTCGGATATTAGATATATTTTTGAACCTATTTTTTATTTATCTGAATATTATAATATATACGAAATTAAGAGTATAATAATTTTTTATAGTAAAAATTTAAGTAATTATAAAGTAGATAATTTTATACAATTCATTTTGGATAAATTATTAAATTGTATGAAAGATACAAGAAAAGACACTTTTATTGAAATCAATAAAGTTGGTGGTTTAACTAGTTTGCATGAAAACTTTGTTCCATTTAATAAATATCATTATAATTAGTAAATCCGCGTTGAAACGAATTGTTTAAATAAATTAAATTAAATAAATTAAATAAATTAAATAAATTAAATAAATTAAATAAATTAAATAAATTAAATTAAATAAATTAAATTAAATAAATTTATATTTTCGATACCATTCATTTGCTTTTTTGACTTGTTCTGAATAAACTTCTTTTGTATTTAAGATCGGAAGAGCGTCGTGTAGG
>ENA-ORXF01001612-ORXF01001612.1-marine-metagenome-genome-assembly--contig:-NODE-1612-length-14338-cov-7.229156_pt1 | contig 14338 bp, 27 predicted proteins | sample MGYA00237864_ERZ511476 | MGnify/ENA primary metagenome ERZ511476 (study PRJEB26306, sample SAMN06343908) | marine metagenome | isolation source: coastal waters | place: Atlantic Ocean: West Antarctic... | reverse complement strand
TTACAATAGAACTTAGATGGGTAATCATAGATTTGTTCAGTCCTGATCTATAGCCATAATTATCTCCATACATCTTACTTAATTGATAATTATGCTTAAGTTGAACTAAGCCGCAAGAATCTATTCCCATACATTTTACTAATTTGAGTGGCCCTTCCTCAACTTTTTCTAAAGATGATGGAAATACCCCTGTCAGGGCCTGGACGCCTAAACTGACTATTTGAATAAGATTTGTATTAGAACAAACTCTGCATTTATTTATTTCTTTATACAACATTTTGAACTCTCTTATTGTTAATATTCTTTTTTTTCATTTAGTTATCCTTTTTTTTAATTTTCTTCTAGTCCAAATTTCTCAATAATGTCCTTAACTTTGAAATAGTTTCTTTTACCAATCTTAACTGGTTTAAACATACCATTCTGAGTGTTGTCATAAATACTGTGTCTCTTGAGAATAAAGAGTTCAGCTAATTCTTCAGAAGTAAAAAACTCCTTACCCTCATCAACAGTAATCTTTCTTCTCTTATATTTACATTTATCAAAATGATAGGCATTCATATTCTTATATCCACCCTCTAGTCCACAATGTGGGCAAGCAACCACATATTGTTTAACCCCTAAGCCAGCTATAGAAAGTTTCTTCTTGTGTTCTTCAGATAGATGAAATTCTTTTCCGCAATTATCAAAATGCCATCTTTTCATATTACTTATTCCACCAATCTCTCCACAGACTGGGCATTCTGCTAGTTGTTGTGGCACACCAGTTTTTACCTCTGATATTTTCTTCTTTAACTCATCATATGATTTGTAGTTAGCAACATCTGCCCATTCACCAATCGGATGCATCATATTATAGATGGTTTCCAACTTAGCTTCGTCTTCATCAAGTACGGTTGTACCAGAAAACTCTGACTTATCATAGTTACGATAGCCTTCGACTTGACGTATCTTCAGTTTGAAGTTACCGCCTTCCCAGAAATCAAATGGATTCATAGGTTTTTCGTCTTGAAATGTAGGCTGCATCACATCCATAATCTTGTCAAAGATTTTCTTACCATACTGAAATAAGAATACTTTACCATTGTTATCTGGATTACCTGGATCAGATACAATGTAGATATTAGAAACATAGTGCAAGCGTCTCTTCTGAGTACGTGCAGTCTGCTTATCTTCATCATGACCTGAGTTCCAAAGCCTGGAGTTCAGTTCACCAACCGGATCATCTTTACCTATTGATGTGAGTGATTTTTCGATGTACCATTGACCGGTCGGACCTTTAAATCCGTGATCCCAATAGCGTACCCATGGTAGGTCTTCACCTTCTGGAGCTGGTAGGAACCTGAATTCGGCATAACCATTGCCAGCCTTATCGACTGTAGGTTTCCAAACACGATCATCACCGTAGTTTTTCTTATCGCCTCCGCCGACTTTCTCGGCTTCGTTGACTAGTTTAGATATTAAATCTTTATTGCGTTTTAAATTTTGAAAGCTCATGTATTTTCCTTGTATGTGCTGTAGTATAAAATTATTATAACATAGTATTACTGAAATGTAAACAATATATTAATCGAATGACAATGTATTTTGTCTTGGAATAAGATTGAGCGTCATTGCCTCTGCTTCAATCTTACCTTGTATGACCGGTGATATGAATTTCTTCGAATCCTCCGGATCAATATCTAGTCTATTACACAGATCTAGTACAGCATCCATATAGGACTGTTTTGTATCTAGTACCGTGGTCTCGACCATTTTAGTGAAATTAGGTTTATTTAGAAATGTTTTATCATCTATCATTTTTCAAATACTCTCATTATTAACGTATCTTTATTTATACGGCCATCTTTTCGTGGCTGTGACTTTGTAGTGAGCTGCCTGTATGCAGTCTCAATTTGTTTCTGAGTATTACTCTGTATTATAGGTAAGAACTCTTTTGGCTTACGTAGCGTGATCCTACGCGTTCTATCACCATCTATCTTCTGTAGCGTACTACCTTTCACAGTGAAGCCATCACGTTCGTTTGATACGAACTCAGTAAGATGTTTGTATTTGGTATTGAATACCCAAATTCTTCGTGCACCTACAATCAACAATGGATCAATAGATGTGATCTTATATTCTTTAGACTCTTTGGCAAAGTTCATCTTTGCGATCTGAGAGTATGCTGATTTAGGACGTGGTACTGATACCTTACGTGTGGCTTTCTTTGCCATCATATAACGTGTAGCATCTGCTACAATGTGTTCTAGAAACGCAAGATACTTCTTACGCACTGTAGTACTCATATGATTAAACGCTTCAACTAAATCAGGTGTTTTCTTTTCAACTAACTCTTTTGCTTCTTCAAGCACTGGTTTATAATACTCTGTCACTGCTTTTGCAGTTGACTGTGCATGATTATCTTTTATTAACTCATCGTATGGCGAAAATCCAGTTGGATCATATATGCCATTATCTAATACTTCTTCGATTGCACCAATGATATTCTCTTGCTTGAGACGTAGTACTTGTGCTGGACTTCTTTTAAGTGAAGTATTCTCTTCTACAAAAGTATTCTTCGCAATTGCTTTCTCAATATCCTTTATCCACATTGCAATAGTACGATCATGGTTATGGTTCTTTGGAAACTCGAGTCCTTTTTCTTTCCATAATATACTTGCAGCCTGCATACGATACATTCTAAAATGCCAGTCAGGTACATTCAGATATCCTTTAGGACAATTCTTTTTAACATAAGTTTTCAGAATCGCCATAATATCTTTTGGATCTAGATCCATACGAATATATTCTGCGAACCAGCGCCAGCTATCAGTTGGTGCAGCTCCAATACCGGTCTTAGTACGTCTATTGGATACTACCTTCTTTTTCTTCTTTGCTACAATACGTCTTACTGCCATTATTTTCTTACCTTTATATCACCCTTATCATCAGTCAAAAGAAATCCTTCTTTGATAAGATATTCTACTGTTGTAGCAATTACTTGTTCGCGATTACCATTTCCAATTAAATACGAAACGTATCCTATAAGAGCTGTTAATCCGTATATTAATATTGTTGTTGTGTCCATGTATATTCCTATTCGAAGCTTATTACATTATCTATTCTAAAAGATCTCCAACCTTTAGCATCAAGATCCCATACCGGAAGTACATCTTCTGATAGTTCTCTTATCTTAGTCTGTGATAGTGGATCAGACTTTGATGCTGATGGTATATCTTCTTTCTTTAATGTACATCTCATTGTACGTTCTTCACCTGAGACTTTCATAAAGCTTACTTTACATTCACCTTGTTCTAATGCCTCCTTATATTTATTAAATAAATCTGTCATAATTAATTCCCCATGTTAGCTATTTCAATAGCTTCATTAGTCCCTCTACGAATAGGTACAGCATTAGATTTATGCATAGTAGCAATTCCAACGATATCTGTACCAGTGTACTTAGTAGACTCTTTCTTTGTTCCATTACCAATCATACTTCCAGCAGTAGGTATTGTATTTTTGTGTTGACGATAATCTGGAATATCGAGACGTGCATTAGCTGTAGACTTACCTACACCTAACTTAGAATAGTATTTATTAAGAGCAGCTTCTGCATTGAGAAGCGACTTTGTTTTATTGCGTGACTTACGCTTTTTAGTGCTAGTGGTACTCATACCACGCACAAGATGCATTGTCATATTAGCTCCAATCGTTATGTTCGCCTACATTATCCCAGCGTGTGGTATCTTCGTAGCGTTGGCCATAGTATTCTTTGGCATATTTGGATGCATCGGTGTAATGATTAGGATTAGTGCCTGCATCTTCGAAGCCAGTAACTTGAGCCTTTTTAGGCTTGACTTTACGAGAAACTGCAGATACGCGCTTAGATGCTTTTTTGATACGAGACATTTGAGCTTTGCGAGAGTGCAAACGTTCTGCAGATGCTTGAATCATCATAAGCCGATCGGCTAGTTGTGTTTGTGTAATCATAATATATATTCCCTTTTCATGTGTAATAAAACCATACTATAGTATTTTTTATCGAATGTACATAGCTAATTGAGCAAGTGTGACAATATGTCACATCACCATTCATGTTTTAATCCGCCGGCCCATTCTACTTTTACTTTCTTTCTAGCAATATCGACTGCTTCAGCCCAACCTTCTGGAAATTTAGCATAGTCATATACTATATGAAACTCAATATCTTCGGCTGACTCTTCAGTACAGCCACATTTCATCATAATATTTTCTATGACAACTCTCATTATCTTAACTCATAGTTAATCTGAGCAAAGAAGTTCTCACGAACCATAGTATCCCAAGATTCGCTATAAAGTTCAACAAATGATAAAGAGTGAAGTAGTCTTTCTGCATAGTCTGTAAGTTCGCTATCTTTAGCTCTTGGAGCCATAGCAACAACTGCATTAACAAGACCTTGAACTGCATTATTACCAGCAGTTGAAAACATTCCGTAATCGTGTGTAACTTGAACCATAATATATTCCTTTTGTTTTTTATCTCTTGATACTACTATACAGCGAAACATATCGAATGTACACTAAAAAATGCATGCCAAGTGCATTTAATTTTATACTGTAACATAAAAGATACACTAGATTTCTTCTAGCATCTTTAGTCTTCTTTGGAGCTCATTTACTTGTGCCTGTGCACTATCGACTAGCTTAGGATCATCTGACCAGCTGGTCATAAGTGACTCAACTTGGCTGATTTCACGCTTTACGTTCTCTATTTCACCGCAAACTGACATTTGTAGTTTTCCTTTATATAAATACTCATACTATAATTATACCACGTATAATGGTATATGTACACTAAAAAAGGAGTTATTATGAATAATAAATGGATATGGATAGGATTAGGTATAGTCGCATTTATCGCATTAATGATTTGGGGTGTTGAAGCCACTATGTGTAAAGAAGCACTTAATTGTGCCTCTAAGTGATTTAGAAAAAAGTACAATGACGTGGCGTTGGGCCGCGCTCATATTGTATCTTTTAATTTGTTTTTACGATTTTATGTTCGTGCCGATCTGGTACGGGCTTACGAGACCAGATGTAACCTCATTACTAATGCTTATTAAAGATACTGATGAAGTTCTTATTCAGCTAGAATTAATGAGTATGATTACAGCACAACATTCACCATTTACTCTTATGGGTGGCGGATTGTTTCACTTAGCGTTTGGTGCTATATTAACTGGTTCTGCAGTAGGTATGAAAAGTAAATAATATGGATTTTCTAAGTTTAGTTTCTGACGTTGGTGCACCGATAGCTGCAAGTTGTATAGGTGGATACTTTATCTTTCTGATTCTACGATTCATCTTAGAAGGAGTACTCAAAGATATACAGCAGCAGAGAATGTTTGTCATGGCTTTGGATAACAGAGTGAAAACAATGAATAACGAGATTATACGTATTGATGTACAGTTATCTGCAGCATTTAATCTTGAGCCTGATCTATCACGTATTGCACGTGCAGACGGTCAGAAAGATGCAAGGAAAGACTGATGGATCTGAGTACAGCAATACAACAATATGGGTTTCCATTGATTATGGCTATGGGTATGGGATATTTTATATACTACATATGGACTTGGGTAACAACACAAGTAAAGCCAGTGACACATGAATCGCATATGACATTGATCGGTTTAATAGACAGAATAAGAATGCTTGATAATGATCTCATACGTTTGAAACAAAAGTTAGATATGATAAGAGAATATCAGGAGAAAGACAAGAAATGACAAAATGGATTTTCATACCGTTAATATTATTATTTACAGGATGCTCTATTATAATACCTCTGATAGCAAGAGGTGAAAGTATGGTATTTGGATTTAGTAATCCTTCTTTCAGTGGAGTAGGGTTTAGTACACATGCATTAAGCATTGCTCAACTTGAGTTCAATCGAAAGAAAGAAGTACAGGATGATCTCGATAATGCTGCTGCAAAAATAGCACGCGAAGAAGCGAATAGTATTTTAAATAAATTCTTAACAAATGTTGAGTCAAGAATATATGCACAGTTATCTAAACAGTTAGTTGATAACATGTTTGGTATTTGTGATCCAGGTGTAAAGACTTGTGTTACTACTGACAGTGGAACTGCTGAAGTAGAAGGCGCAACGATAGTGTGGATAAGAGATAACACCCTTGGTACTATCACGTTGACTATCACTGCTGAAGACGGCACTACAACAACTATATCAGTTCCCATAGAAGGATTTGGATTCTAATGGAAGGCGTAGCAATATTCGGACTTGCAGCATTAATTTTCTGTACGTTGAGTTCATGTAATATGCAAATAGATGGTGTTTCTAATTATGAGCAACCACCTATCATGCAAGTGAATCCGTTACAAAGCAAATTAGATGCAGTACCAGAACTTGCCGGAGATCCGATTACAGTCGCAGTCTATAAGTTTTCTGATATGACTGGTCAAAGAAAACCGAGTTCTAAGATGTCGCAACTAAGTAGTGCGGTATCACAAGGTACACAAGTATGGGTAATAAAAGCATTACAAGATGTAGGAAATGGTACGTGGTTCAAAGTAGTAGAACGTGGTAACCTAGATGCACTTGTAAAAGAAAGACAACTAATTCGAAGTACACGTGAAGTGTATGGGGAGAAGGATGTAACTCTCAAACCGTTATTGTTTGCAGGGTTAATTATTGAAGGTGGCATTGTAGGATATGATTCCAACGTTGCTTCCGGCGGTTTGGGCGCAAGGTTTTTTGGCCTCGGATCATCTACAGAATATCGCGTAGACACAGTGACTGTTGCACTAAGAGTTATTTTAGTCGCGACAGGTGAGATTCTACTCAGTGTTGCAACTGAGAAAAGTATCGCATCTATTAAAACAGGTCAAAACGCGTTTAGGTTCCTAGATCTAGGAACAAAGGCTCTTGAACTCGAAAGAGGAAAGGGCATTAACGAACCAGTGAACTATGCAACTCGTGCTGCAATAGAACAGGCTGTCATAGAACTGGTGTACCAAGGAGCTAATAAGGATCTTTGGTCATTTCAAGGTAAGGTAAAATGAGAAAGTTTTTAACAACATTTTTATTTGTTATGGGACTCTCTGGGTTAGCTAGTGCAAATGATATCTACGTACAACAAGTAGGTACAGGTAATGGACTAGATTTGAACATCACACAAGATGGTGTAAACAACGTAATGGGTACAAGTGGTGCCAAAGTTTTACTTAGTGGTGCAAACCATACATGGACAGTGAGACAAATTGGTGGTGCAAACGTTATTGCCGCACAGATAAGAGGTGCTTCTTATACAGGTACTTGGGCGATAACTGGTAACTCGAATGACATACTATTCAAGTGTGCTAGTGGAGCAACAGGTAAATGTGAAACTGTAACTGCAAACATTACCGTTAATGGTAATACGTCTAACATCGATATTCTAATCGGTGAAACTGCTGCTACAACAGGATCATCACTTAACTTAACTATTGATGGAGATCAGAACGTATTCAATGCTGATATCGATGGTGTTTCTGCGGCAGTTACAGTTGAACTCGATAACGACGCACTGTCATCTGGTCAATACGTAACAATGAATTTAACAATGGACGGTAACGGAGACTCAGTCGGTCATACAGTAATAATAGATCATACAGGACAGGGTACAATTGATATTACTCAGTCTGGTATAAATGACGCGATCGTACACATTATCGCTGCAGGAACCGGACATGACATTGACATTATACAAAGCGACTAGTATATTATTACTTCTACCGACACTCGCATGGGGTGCGATCGGTGAAGTAACAGATTATAGTGGAAGCGGAGCAATAGAACGAGACGACGGGTTTGAAATTCTAGAAGTAGAAAATGAACTCGGTGTTGAGGCAATGGATGTCGTTATTACTGAAAAGGGTAAAGTTCGAATTGATTTTATTGATGATACAAGAGTTGATATAACAGAACATAGTCGTTTGATTATCGATGACTTTGTTTATGACCCAGCTACAGGAACAGGATCTCTGAGTCTCAAGGCAGGCTTAGGGACAATACGATACGCAAGCGGAAAGATAGCAAAGAACAGTAGGCAACGTGTAAGAATAGAAACACCTAGTGCAGTTGTCGGAGTACGTGGAACAGACTTTGCAATGATCGTTGATGAGATTGGTGGCAGTATGATTACATTGCTACCATCGTGTGATACAAATGGTGATTGTATAGTAGGAGAAATATCTGTTACTTCTGATGTTGGAACGGTGATTATGAATCAAGCGTTTCAAACAACAATCGTCAGAGCAGCAGGAAGTTCGCCGACTAAACCTGTCATCTTGGATATAAGTGAAGAAGACATGAACAACATGCTCATCATTCGTAAGGTAAAGCCTTATGATCCAACCGGTGAGCTTGCGGTACAAGAAGCAAAACAAAAACTTGCAGACCTTCTTGGGGTAGACTTTCTGGAAACCGATGTTCTGGAAAAGGGTGGGCTTGAAGATGAAGATCAATTATGGCGTACTGAACTTGACAACACGGAGTTTTATCTAGGTAACTTATTAGTAGATATCATGGATCAATTGAATGCTGCATTGAATGCATTATTACGAGGTGAGTTCGCAAAACAATCTGCGATACTTACACATGAAACACAGGGTTATAATGAAGAGACAGGTACACGACTTGAAATACGAGAAGGTAACTGGATTCTTGAAAGACATGATTATGCTAACGGCCAATACTGGCAACTAACATTGGATGACCAAAATGGATACAATATCGGTTGGCAACAGGGTGACGCGGAGTATTATGACTATCGTCTTGGTGATGGTATTAATAGTATTTACATCCAACAGACTCCTGGCTAACGACATATACATTGATCAGTCTGGTAACAACTTTGATTTAGATGTTACTCAGGATGGAAACAATAATAACGTAACCTTGAATATTCGAGGGAACGATACTACTTTAGATGTTTATCAAAAGGGAACAGCTGGTAATATTGTAACGTATGTTTCTTATTGGGGATCGATGGCAAGTCATGGTGGTGATATAAAAGGTAATAACAATACAGTAAGGATCAAACAGTATAATACGACTGGATCAGATGTGAACAGAGTCGGTATGCATATTCAGAGTAGTGGCAATAGTGTAGACATATGTCAGGGTGCAACATTCGAAGGCCCGTCATCTTCTACTTGTTCTAGTTATTCTAGTGGAACTCCAGAATATGGTGGTCATACGATTAACTTAGACTTACATGCTGGTGGGAACAACTTGAAATTAGGACAACAGACTGGTACAGGTAATGCAGATCATAATCTAAGAGTTTATACATATGGTGGTGAGAACAACGACATCTTTGTAAAACAAAATGGTAATGGAAACAAGACTGCATATTTGACAGTAAGAACAGACGGCGGAGAACAATCAATAATACAAAAGGGAAGCGGTACACATATGGCCACAGTAAATATACAAGGTTCATACAAAACTGATTTCTCTCTTTTGCAAGATAGTAATAGTAATAAAACATATTCATTGACTCAGAATTGCGTAACAGTCGGCGGATGTGCATTATCAGTAACACAGAATTAGGAATAAATATGGATTATCTATGGATTTACACGAGCATTGCAGGTGCAATAATAGGTGCAGCATTCCTTGCTTATATACGAGAGACTAAGATAGGTCTTTGGGGATATGCGCAGTTTGATAAACTGCTTGATTATTTGAGTGATAAATACAACTTAACATGGTTCGATCAACCAGCAGACGCATGGCGAAAACTAAGCCCAAAGATAGCTGCAAAGATCGATGAACTAGAAGAACGAATTAACAAATTGGAGAAATAAATGTTAGATCGAATAAAAGAAAGAACTTCACACAACGGCGCTGCGCTGATTGTTTTAGGAGTTATTGTCCTCGTTGCAGGACCAATTGCTAGTTGGGCAGCTTATGCCGCAATAGTATATGGTGCCTACAGCATTTGGAAGAAAGAAGACTAATGATATCCGACATGTCACTGCCCGAGCGCAGTTTATTATTTGCACAACTGGCATCGTTAGCATATGGCGACGAGAAGGCAGTTCGAAAAGAAGCGAAAACACATGGATTTACTAAGGTATCATTCTTTGATAACGGTGGAGCGCAAGCATATCGTTTTGAAAATAAAAGTGATATTGTGGTGGCATGTCGTGGTACACAACCAACAGAATTTAATGACATCAAAGCAGATCTAAAAGCTTTTCCAGTCATGGCAGAAACAATATCACGTGTACATAATGGGTTTAAGACAGAGGTCGATGAACTATGGCCATTTGTCTCTGCAAAGTTATTACATGCTGCTAAAGAAACAAGAGGCTTATGGTTCTGTGGACATAGTTTAGGTGCGGCAATGGCAACCATTATGGCAAGTCGTTGTATGCATGAACCCGAACTCATGGATCCGAAAGCAGTATTCACATTCGGATCTCCGCGTGTGGGTTGGCGTGCGTACGTGAAATCGCTACTCGTTGTACATCATAGGTTTGTAAATAACAATGATATTGTAACAAGAGTTCCAATGCGTATCATGGGATACATACATCACGGTACAGAACATTATATGGACTGCAACGGAGATATGTTGACTGGATACAAACCTTGGAGAAGATTTAAAGATCGCATGAAAGGTATGTGGATGGGTTTACGTAAACTCAGCATAGATAATTTTAGTGATCATAGTATGGATTGTTATATAGATAATATACATAAATGGAAAGAAGAAGAAAAATGAAAAATGTAATAATAACACTCATAGCTGTTTTATTTGTAGCAGTTTTTGGCGTCACGTTGTATCTCGAGAATGAGAATAACAATCGAATAGAAGCAGATATTGCTGCAGCTGTAGATCATTCACATGATACCAGCCATGCACATTCACTGGAGGCACACTCTCATGACACTACTCATGAGCATGAGCTAGAACTACATTCGCATGACAATGCTCACGAACATGATTATGATAATCAAATCCGAGCAATGCTTGAGTTAATGTTTGAACTAGAGAATAAGGTAAATGCTGAGTAAAGTATTCACACACTGGTTAGTTCCGGTCATAACATGTCTGGCTTTATTGACAGTACATGTTGGTGACAGTACGCCAGTAGAGATACTTAGACTAAAACAATTTGATTTACTACAACAGACGGATAAACCGATTCGTTCGTCTGATGTAGGCATCATTACTATTGACGAAAAGGCTATTGAGAAATATGGACAATGGCCATGGAAGAGAGATGTTTTAGCTGATATAATTTGGAATCTGCGAGAAGCAGGTGCTAACATAATAGTACTACCAATATTATTAGCTGAACAAGATCGACTTGGGGGTGATGAAACCCTTGCAGATGCACTATTTCAAAATGGTGTGGTGATCGCCCAAGTCGGGTCTGGACAAGTAAACAGAGGTGGGATACCGAGAGGGGTTGCTAAGATTGGCGATCCGATACCTTACTTATTTGAGTGGGGTGGCATGTTAGGTCCGATACCGCTGCTTGGCCAGAATGCTGATGGAGTTGGAGTTCTTAACACTGTACCTGAAATCGATGGGGTCGTTCGAAGACTACCATTGATGATGAGCATTGGTGAAGAAGTCTATCCATCAATTGCAGTAGAAGTTTTACGTGTTGCGACCGGAAATCCGTCGTACCAGGTAAAAGCTAATGCTGGCGGCATTGTTGCCGTAAGAGTTAAAGGTTTCCCTATAATATCAACTGATGAAAGTGCACGTATCTGGTTGAGATGGAATAAAACGTTTGACGAAATATCTGCTGCAGAGACAGACTTCTCTGCATTTGCAGGGCGTATGGTTATCATTGGTGCAACAGCCGAAGGCTTAGGTGGGTTCATTGCGAGTCCTACTGGTCCGATGCATAACTATATGCCTAGTGCAGTCTCATTACAAACTATGATGGATGGTGAAACAATACTAAGACCATGGTGGAGTAGGCTAGCAGAGCTTGCTGCAACCGGTCTATTAGGCTTGTTTATAATAATAGCTGCACGATTTTTCTCATATCGATGGGCTGCAGTTACAATCGTATGGTCAGCAATGGCTCTTGTAGGATCATCCTGGTGGCTCTGGTCATCATCGTTGATGTTACTCGATGTTACGATGCCTATTATATCAGTTATACTTGTCGGCTTTCATGCAATCTTCTTACGATTCATATTAGAGTTTAGACAGAAACAACAGATCAAGAAACAGTTTGGCACATATCTCTCACCAGATCTTGTTGCAAAACTACAGAAAAATCCAGAACTATTACAACTTGGTGGTGAAAGCAAAGAGCTTTCTATTATGTTTACAGACGTACGTGGATTTACAAGCATATCAGAACACTACGGTGAAGATGTACAAGGCTTGACGCAGATTATGAATCGATACATGACTGCAATGACTGCAAAGATATTAGAAAACAATGGTACGATTGATAAGTATATTGGTGATGCTCAGATGGCATTTTGGAATGCACCAGTCGATAATCCAAACCATGCAGAGGACGCGGTAAGAACTGCCCTTCAAATGATGGAATCACTAGAGGAGTTCAATAATGAAATCGCTTTGGAAAAAATACCACCATTTCGCATGGGTCTCGGGATTGGTACTTCTGTTGTTGTCGTCGGTAATATGGGTAGTGATCAGAGATTCGATTACACTTGTATCGGGGACGGGGTTAATACTGCTGCTCGATTAGAAGGACAGACAAAGAACTACGGAGTAGATATTCTACTCGGTCCAAGCACTGCAAAAGCTGTTGAAGACGATTACATTATTCTTGAGATGGATAACATCGCAGTCAAAGGTAAAACTGAAGGTGTTCAGATCTATACGATTATCGAAAAACAAACTGCAGAAACTGTTGCAGCTCGCGGACATCACGAGTTGATGTTTGCAAAGTATCGCGATCAAGACTTTGACGCATGCATAACAATATGCAATAGCCTCAAAGTAGAGTTCAGCGGTAAGCTAAAAGGATTCTATGAGATGTGGATACAACGATGCAAAGAGCTTATGGATAAAGATTTACCATCCGATTGGGACGGAATCTTCAGAGCAACCTCTAAGTAGGTATGCCTAGATAGTGGTGATTTTCCCACTCAAAACAATGAAAACTAAATATTTGAAAATCTGGTCTTACAACAAAGTTTGGGTTTTGCATTGCTTTACCTACAGATAATAAACATTCTCTTTTACTCTTACCCCATTTAGGTGAGATTGACATATAACATGTTTTAGCAGGCACCATGTCAGCTGTAACTGTTTCGTTCATCTCAAAGGTAGGCGCCATTGAAAGATTACAGATTAATACGACTGCTGTCCACATAATATCACCCTTTATAGATCTTTGTTAAATGATCTTCGAATGCTTCTACCTTCGCTAACCGATCTGGCCAGAGTATGTAGGATTTTTCAGGATTTGATTTGAGATTATTCAATAGCGGTATCACTGCATTATACAGTTTGTCCAGCTGGTCTTGTGTTACTTTTGTTGATTTTGCTGCAACTGCTGCAGTTTTCTTTACTTCTTGTACCGTATCAAGTTCATCTTCATCTACTATTGTAAATCCAAAATCGAATATGTCATCTGCCATTAGTGTATCCTATTAATTTTTTCAGTTGAGAAGGCGTTACCACTTTAGCATTATGTAAGCGCACGATATCATCGAGCTTAGTTTCTATGTTAAACATAAAGTCTATGATATCTTCCCATTCATCATCCATGCTTCTATTTATATAAGATATCTTTCTCAATTAAATCATTAAAGTGAAAACCAAATATTGCAGATCTTCTTATATCATTACCAGCAACGACTCGATGATTCCAACCAGTATTAATAAACCATACTTCGCCTGGTTTCATCTTTAACTTATGTATTCCTTGTCTATCTTTAAATTCTAAAACCGAATCATTTTCGTTCAGGCATATTTGTGCTCTACATATGACAGATGTATCTTGATCTATATGCCAGTTTAATTCGTGACCGTCGCCCATCTCACTCATACGGAATCTATAAATCCTTGGCATTGAAGGCCTTAACTGTTTAAATATCTTATCTAGTTCAACTCGAGTATATCTAAGCTGATAGTTACCGTCCCATATATTATACATGTATTCATTTGTTACATTTGGATCTAGTTCGCCAGTTTTTTGTAATAGTATCTGCCTATATTTGTCTTGCACATTAAATACTTCTTCGTAATCACAATTCTGACTAATAGCATAATCATCACCTCCGATATCATTAGATGTATTTGTATCTAGAATATAGTTGAGTTCTTTTAAAACTCTCTTTAAAAACGTACAT
>ENA-ORXF01001611-ORXF01001611.1-marine-metagenome-genome-assembly--contig:-NODE-1611-length-14343-cov-5.936352_pt1 | contig 14343 bp, 38 predicted proteins | sample MGYA00237864_ERZ511476 | MGnify/ENA primary metagenome ERZ511476 (study PRJEB26306, sample SAMN06343908) | marine metagenome | isolation source: coastal waters | place: Atlantic Ocean: West Antarctic... | reverse complement strand
TGTAAATAAAAATCCAACTAAAAAGGGTATCAAAATTCAGCTAATTCCAAAAGAAGGAACTATACTTAATGATCCTGATGAAAAGATTAATGTCGGTGAAAAGGTCCAATCAGCTATGAATAAAGCTTTAGGACAATACGGACTACAAGTTAGTGTTGACGCAGACATAGCACAGGCCACGGATGATCCCAATGTATTAGGCTATTATATTCCCCTTTCCCAATTCAAAAACTTAATTACAAAAGCTCTTAAAGGAGAGTAATAAAGAATTTAAGAATTTTGGTTCCCGGGAGTTTTTTGCGTATATTTAATATATAATATATAATCTATATAATGAAAAAAAGACGAAATATCCCAACAATACCCTTCGATTTTTATAGTGAGGGTCACCACAAAGAAAAATATATGGAGATACTCTATAATTCTATTGTAGAGGGAGTTGAACAAAGCCTCCATAAAAATAAAGAAAAATTTATAATGGCTAGGATTAATGATGGGGGGGATTTAAAAGACATAGAAATTCTTAGAGACTCATTTAAATCTAATTTAGATGTAGTTTTAAGTTATTATGAAAAAAAGGAAGAATATGAAAAATGCTCACATACATTAAACCTAATAAACCAAATATAATGCCACATAATAAAGACGTATTTCAATTAAGGACTAAACCCGTACACCAAGGGGAAAGGGGAGAAGTAATTAACAAATGCAGAGCCTACTCTTTAACTGAAGCTATTGTTATATTTGCTCAAATAAAACAACTAACCCCTGATGAATTAGTAAAATTATTCCATGTTAAATAATGAATAATCCATACATGACTGAAAAAAATGAACAATTAAAAAAGGATCTAAAAAACATCCTGAAAATTAAAGGAAATGTAACTAGGTCTCGTCCTGTAAAAGTCCAAATAAAAAAGGAACATTTTTGCACATTCCTAGACAATTATAAATTCGCTAATACTAGAGCACTAATACTCAAAACAGACTTCCAAGTTGACTTTGTTCACTTTGAAGAGCCATTCGTACAAGCAATTGAAGCCCTAATCAAATTACACTTCAATAGTAACCAATCCCAACTTATAGAATGGTGGCTTTATGATAAATTCGCCCAACCAGACAAAACCCCCCTTCAATTAAACAACGTAACAACTAACGAAGACATCCCCTCAGACACAGCTGAAGAGCTTTGGGCTTTACTACAAACACTAAAATGAACAAAATCATCCTTACTAAGGACGAAGTTTTAAGGGCCCATAAACACACTAAGAGTAATAGAGCAGCTGCTCGTTATTTAGGTATATCATACAACGTATATAAACGTTATGCTCTTCTATTCGTCGATAAAGAATCCGGTAAAACATTATTTGACAAACACCTAAACCGCCAAGGAAAAGGAATAAAAAAACACTTAGGAGGGTATGGAAAAAGTAAAAAATTCCACAAACACCCCCTTGAAGATGTACTTGAAGGTAGAGTAGATGTTTCACACTACACCGTTGACATACTAAAAACACGCTTAATTCAAGAAGGATTCCTTATGGAGCAATGTAATTGTTGTAGTTTTGAAGAGAGACGTGTAGTAGATTATAAAGTACCACTTGTACTTAATTTTAAAGACAAAAATAAGAAAAATTGGAAGAGAGACAACTTAGAATTTCTTTGTTACAATTGCTATTTCTTAAATGTAGGAAATATCTGGAGCGACAATCAACTCAAGCAAATGGAAGATTATGAAGTAAATAAAAATACTTTTAATAAAGATGATGAGCCCGTTTGGGATTTAGACAATGCCCACATTGAACATCTCAAAGAATTGGGTTTGTGGGATGAAGAGGAGAATGGAGACGAATTTATTGATAGAACATGAAGCACTTCATACTAGTATTAGGACTAGCAATAATTCCAACAAAACAAGAAAACTTACAACCACTCCCCACGCTACCCCCTCCATATATACACACTACTATTCCCCCTCAACCACTTCCGCAAGCCCCCCATATGGCGTTAGTAGATGCGCTTATCTTGGTGGAAAGCTGCGGAAATCCCAACGCTTATTGCAAGAGGGAGGAGGCAGTAGGATGCCTGCAAATTCGCCCAATAATGTTGCGAGAAGTCAATCGTATACTACGTAAACAAAAATTAGATCGAAGATTTTCGCTTGAAGACCGTTGGAATTGTGGATCATCAAAAGAAATTTTTTATATTTGGAGAAATTGGCACCACAAAAATTCAAGCGAAGAAAAAATTGCTAGAAATTGGAATGGCGGGCCAAGAGGATTTAAAAAGAAGTCAACCCAAAAGTATTGGGCTAAAGTAAAAATAATATGGGAAGAATGAAAGAAGTATTTATGGCAGAAAGAGAAGCAAGTAGGAATGAGGGGAGATATTTAGATAATGAGTATCATTATGCTAAGTGGAAGGAAGAAAATGGAGATAAAGCAAATGAAAGATGAGTAAAGAAGATAATAACTACATAGTATTTGCGGAAGACTCAACTGCTATGATGCAAGAATCCTTAATACAACAAAGCAATCCATTAACAAAGGAACGTGCTATTGAGTTTGCAGATAGAATTAAAGATAGAGATGATTTATTTTGTGTTACTATTTTGAAAAGAGTTAGTAAAGAAGAATTAAACCAAAACAAAGATGAGTAAAGAAGAAGCAAAAACAAAACTAATAGAGTTACTAATGGATCAAGTACAGGACTTAACTATGATGTCAAAGATTGAATTAGGTGATGATGTTATTGAAGAAATCAAACGACTGCAAGAAACTATTAACCAAAGCAAAAATGAGTGAAGTATTTGAGGAAGTAGAAACAGGTAGTGTAATAGAACTAACACATAAGACAGGTAACAAATATACTGTTAAGATTCATAAGTTTCCCAATGAAGGATCGGTGTCAATCATAAACCCTAATTGGAAATTATCAAAGGATGAATTTGTAATGACGGAAAATAAGTTTAATAGAGCGTTATCTGAAAATATAATTAAACCAAAACAAAGATGAGTGAAAAGAGAGAAAGATTTGAGCTAGCTAAATCTAGAGTTATGAAGAGGTTTAAAAACGCAGTTACAGCAGTAGACAGCAGAGGTAAATTTTACGTTGCCGAAGGGGGAAGAGACGTCTGCAATTTAGAAATTCACAATGCACTCAAGAAGGGAGTAAGCTTGGAAAAATTAGATTTAATTAAGGAAATAAGCCACTCTGACACTGTATTAGGAGCTTGGCTGAATGCAGAAAATATGCTGACGGCAAATAGAATTATAGAAAGCAATACGGAGCGCTTTAGTGATGAAAAAATTACTGCTAAAAATTTAGAATAATGGAGAGTTACTCATATTATATAAGGAAGACTATAATTGAAAAGAGAATTTCAGTATTTCTGAATGACAGTTTAGGTGATGTTTTGGAGTTTGATGATTTTGAAGAAGTATCTAAAATGTGTGAAATACTAAATGTAAATTCGGATAGCAATTGTAGATATAAAGTACACCACATCAAACCGCAAGACTCCATGGAGGAGGAAGAAGAAGAAAGCAATAGACGAATGGACATAATTGGACAGAATGGCAATGAGGGACTTCATTATGGTGATGTACCTCCATGTCAATGTAAAGGTTGGAAGCATACTTGTGGGTTGGAGAGGGAAGATACTGAGGATATGGATGTATGGGAGGAAAATAGATGATGAGTAGGGAGTTGCTAATAGGTATTGGGATTTTTATTTTAGCCCACATTATAGTTTGGTTTCAATTAAATGGCCAATTTTTTAATGAGTGGTTTAAGAGCAATAACTTTATACTTGCGTTGTTTGGGGTGCCCATTTCTTACCTTTATATATACGGAACAAAATACTGCTATGAGGGTTTTGGTGGCTTAATATGGCCTGGGAGATTTATTGGATTTGCTTGTGGCACCGTTGTATTTGTTGCGTTGGCCTCCTCTATAATGGGCGAGGGAATAACAGTAAAAACCGGTTTGAGTTTAATTTTAGCAGTAGCCCTTGTGGGCATTCAAATATTTTGGAAATGAAGAAAGGAGATAAAATAAAATTTTATTTATTTAGTGCGCTTGAAGAAGGCACTATAGAAACAATAAATAAGAATAAAACCATCCACATAAGTTGTGGGGGCGTTACTTACCCTAGCGTAAGAATATTTAAAGAATTACCTAAAAAAGCAAAAGACACACCACCATGGTATATATTGAAGTAGCAGTTATTATTATTTTTAGCCTTGCATGTTATGTAGTTTTAAAAAAACTATACACTAGAAAATTATACGAATTAGAGCAACACCATCGTGAAAGTATTAAGGAATTAGAAAAGTGGGCCAAAGACATACGCACCAAACAGGATAAGTCTATTACTTCCGCAAAGGATGCAGTATCTAAGGAGAATAGGTTATATTTATCACAGATGAATGAAGACATATCTGCTAAAATTAAAGAACTAGCAAATATAGTTAAAAATAGACCTATTATATGAGCTTAGTACGTATACCTCGCCTTTGGGAAAAAAGATATTATTATCATAGTTGGAGAACTTTAAGAGAAAATCGTGATTTTGATGAAAAGGATGCTTTAGAGATATTTGATCATGAGGAAAGGCGATGGAATGCATTTGAAGACGAAATAAGGAATCAATATGCCCAAAGGCAAACCACTTTAGTTAATCAAATCAATCAATTGGATTCTTACATATTTGATGTATTGACTGTCTCTAATCTTTCAGAAATTTATGGGGGAGCTAGCTCAGGAAGTTTATCATAGTAATAAGATTACTTAGAAGTTTAGTAATTATATAATTATAACTGTGGGTAATAGGGGGGATTTTAACCACCGCCACCGTAACATTAAAAAGGCACAATCCAGTAGGTTATATATTTGAGGGGCCTAGGCCCCTTCTTATATTTATCGATATAAAATAATACAACAATGAAAAAATCAGAACTAAGACAAATAATCAAAGAGGAAATACGTAGCTCATTGAATGAAGGAATATTTAGCTCCAAACTTTCCTCCATCCCAACTTCTCCACTCCCTTCCAATTCTGATGTAGAACGTATTCTTAGAAATTTTAAAGATGAACATTACCTACCTGCAATGGATGATATCGATAGAAATATTTTGGTTGGTGTGCTTGAGAGATATAGATGGTTAAAGAAGAAATATAGGCAAATATAAATAACAATGAAAAAATCCGAACTAAGACAAATAATCAAAGAGGAACTTCAAAAAGAAATTTTTGGAAAATACTCTACAAGAAAAGCTCCTAGAGATACAACAGATAAAGATAGCCCTGACTATGATTTGTATATGGGAAATGATGATCCTGAGTATAGAAGATTTTATATGGCTTTAAAGAGATTAGTAGAAAAATCTCATAAAAATTTAGACCACAATTTTGAAATTTTAGATTGGATAGAAAGTTTATTAAATAATATCAGACCAGGAAAATAAAAATAACAATGAAAAAATCAGAACTAAGAAAAATCATTAAAGAGGAAATTTCTAAAGTATTGAGTGAAGATCAAATGGGGATGTCATTTAAAACCTTTGAAGATATAAAGGATGAAATGAGGGAGTGGGGTGGTTTTAAAGAAACATTTGAGGGCTTTAGTTTACCTGCATTAGGTATCATGGGTGATACACTTAAATCATATTATGAATTTAAAAAAGTGGATGACCAAACTGTTAATGTAAAGAAATTTGCTGAAGAAAATGAAGAAGAAGGTTTTTTAAAAGTAGGAGAGAAAAATCATCCCCTCTCTGTATTTGCAGATTTTATAGAAGAATATGGATCATGAAAAAATCAGAACTAAGACAAATAATCAGAGAGGAAATTTCTAAAGTAAGCGACACATACGCATCCTCTTTTGGAGGTCATGACCAAATTGATCAGAAAAAAGTTAAAGAAGAACTCAATAGATTGGGTTATGATACTCCTTATAAGGGACTTTGGAATCAAATTATAATTGAAAAAGATGGAGTTAAAGTAGGGAAAATTGACATTAGTGGAAACATGTATTATGTTTACCCAAATGGGGAATACAACAATACTCCTTACAAGTGGGAAGGTATTGAACAACTTTTAAATCATTTAAAATGAAAAAATCACAACTAAGACACCTCATTAAAGAGGAAATTTCTAAGGAATTAGATAAAAACAAAAAACTTAATGAAGCAATGAAATTTGCAGAAGACCTTGCACCAATAATAGCAAGTGGGTTAGTAGAAAAAGGAATTGTTAGACAAGCTAGTGATGTTGAGATAATTTTACTTGATATATTAGAAAAAGCAGGATTAGAAAATAACTACACGATATAAAAAATGAAAAAATCCGAACTACGCCAACTCATTCGCGAAGAAATTAAAAAGTCATTCTTAAAAGAAGCTGAATTTAAAAACATTAATAGAGATGAGAATAGAATTAAACTTGCTATTAAAGACGTTGAAAAGAAATTCCGCCTAAAAGCTAATAGAGACAACCCACCACAATACGCTCAACTTTCACTTAACAAAATTATGCTATCTAAAGTTCTTGGACGTGAAGATTTAGGTAAGGAGCACCAAGGAGCATGGGAAAAGCTAAAGAAAGAATATAAACTTAGCGAATCAGTTAATGAAGGTAAATTACAAGACTTAGTTGGTGAATTCCAATCTTCTACCGACCCAGATAATGAATACCATGATTATGAAGGTAGAGATAGTGAAGAAATACTTAGGGATATTCGTAATGAGTTTGGCGATAAAATAGCTGATCAAGTAAGTGATGGTGAGTATAAAATGCATTACCCAAGAGGTGGATGGAAGTCTATGGGTTCTGATAAATTATCAGATAAAGAAAGGTTTGGATATCATTCTCCAAGAACTACTAAAGGGGGTAAAATGCATAAGCAAGATGTAAATAGAATGAAAAACTATTATAAAAGGTAATAAAATGAAAAAATTACAACTACGTCAACTTATCAAAGAGATAATTAAAGAATCATATTCATTTGAAGGAGAAGGTAACTATCGAATGTATTTAACTATAAAGCTCTCTAATGGAGAATTAGAGGATAAGGTTTGGGATTTACAGTATGACATATCAAAAGAAGATGCTATAAAAAGGGCGGAAGATCGTTCTAAAGACTACCAAAGAGTTGAATTAACTCATTATGACCCAAATTTAGATAAGAATACAAGTATTGCAAGGTGGGAAAAAGATCACCTCGGCGTCCCCCATCGACTGTCTGAAGGCCGTGATTCAGTTAATGAATCATTTTCTATTGATCCAGATAAACAATTTGTATTTCAATCTGAATTTATTAAGAAGGCTTGGTACGATGGTCTTCATGCAGGTCGTACCACAACAGGAACTAATAGCGAAGAGAAATGGAAACAATTCGCGAAAGATCATTACTTAGAAGAATGATAGAAAAAATTTACAACGGATTATTAAATCTATACAGAGCAGCAAAACGACCAGTGGCTTATACATTCATTGGTTTATTTATAGTTAGTTTTGGCTCAACCATAATATGGGGTAGTACTCCTACTATATTTCATTGGCCTTGGATTATATTAGGTGGATCAATGATACTTTTTGCTTTTATCATGGGGTTAGCTCATATACTCTTGGGTATTAAGTTAAAGGCCCAAGGTAAGCTTGATGAGGAGGGAAATATGAAGGAGGAATTCAAAAATAAATAACAATAAATAACAATGAAAAAATCACAACTAAGACAACTCATTCGCGAAGAGATTAAAAAAGCATATTCAGTTAATGAAACTGTTAGCTTCGAAGGTGAAGAATATGATATCCTACGAAGAGATGGTGATTGGATTTACCTTAGATCAATTCACGATACAATGGTAGGTAAAAAAGAAATCAAAGTCAAAGAAAAAGACATTACTATTAATGAAGATAATTTATCAAATGAGTCCCCATTAATTAAAAAATTAAATCAAGAGTTACTTAGGGCAGAGATTGATGGTGTATTTGGTGAAGAAGTTTATGATGCCGATGATGCAGAGTTTTATGGAGTCAAACCAGGCAAATATATAAAATTCACTATTGAAGATGTAGAAAATAGTTCAATACTTAAAGTTAAAAGAATTGCAAAAGCTAATGGCTTAAAATTTGTACATGACGCAGAAGATATGTTATTATTTCGTGAATCAATAGTTAATGAAGCTAAAATGTCTAAAGAAAAAATAGAGAGTTTAATTTGGAGTTTAGAAAACGAAAAAGACTCATGGCATCCATCAAGCGCAAGCAAAAAGAAAGTAATGTTAGATAAATTAAAGAAAGACTTATCTAAGTCTATAAATAAAGAAGGCACCTGTGGATACGATACAGATGCTAGAACAGGAAAAAAATTCAAAACACCCGGCGGATTATAATAATACAAAAATGAAAAAATCTACTCCAGAAACACTTAAGAAGTACATAAGAGAATTTGTTAGAACTGTTTACGATCGTAAAGTCAACGATATGAAAATAGACTACAACTGGAGGCATCCAAGTGACATTGAGCATCCCCTACAACCAGGATGGTATGAATACGATCGACCTGGTAAATTATCTGCAATGCCCGGAAGAGCAAAAGCTAATAACGAACGTATCCCCTTTCCCGGTGAAGATTATAAAGACAAGGAGAGAAGACGTCGAGTCACTTATAGATAAAATGGCACTTCCCGCCGCTTAATAACGTAATAGTTACTCCCCAATAAAATATCAGGGGGCACTGCATCAAGATATTTGGATTACTATAATATTATTTATATGTATACTCACGAACCTTATAATCACATTGATAATAAGGGCATTTAACTAATTAAATAAAATATGAAAAGAATGATTTTTACATTGGCTTTCGGTATGCTTATAGCAATCGGGGTTAATGCACAAGAAGTGAAAAAGGAAAAAGGTGAATGTTGTGCTATTGAGGTACAGAATGAAAAAGGTGATTGGTACGTTGGTGCTGGTGACATTTCAAATACCCCCTGGACTGGGTGGTCCTTAAGCCCAACAATTGGGTATGCTCCTATTGATAATCTTATGGTAGGTATGAATTTGTCACAGGCAGATTCAACTGAAGATTTAGGAGTAGGTCTACATGCTAGATATTTCTGGAAGGGATATTTTGCTTATGCCGCTACCGAAGGACTGTCCCTAAAGGATACAAAATTAGGAGTTGGGAGAATGTTCACTTTTCGCAGAGGTGGAGTATACCTAGATCCAAGAGTTGTATATAACACAACAAAGAAAACTACTAACTTAGAGTTAGGGTTGGGTCTTAAATTTTAACTTTTAAAAATTAGAAATTATGGAAAATATATTTAACAAAGTAAAAGGATTTATTGCAGGATTAGGTGTAATATTAATGGCAATTATTCCAGTAACAATTTTATGGTACGTCTTAACAGGTGGATCAGTATTTGGAATGGATGTTGTAGCTAACTTATCATCACTTATTACTTCATTAGGTGAAGGTGGATTTGTAGGATTTGTAGTATTGATTATTCTATGGATGCTCTTAGATAATGGGAGTAAAAAGTAAAAAATAAATCTTTATAAAAATTAGGAGGAGGCCATTTGGTCTCCTCCTTTTTTGTTCGTATATTTAGGTATAATAGATTTAAACTAAAAAGTTATGTCAAAAAAGTATAAAGACTTTGTATCAACTAGCTTATCAATAGAAGCTAAGCAAAAACACATAAATGAACTTAAAAAGAATATACATAAAATTAAAGCTCAGGAGATGTATCAAAAAGGTTTTTTAATGGGGATAGTATTTTCTACTATTAGTGTGTTTATAATCTTAGGAATAGTTTATTTAGCAACTCATTATGAATTTATATTTTAAACCAAAACAAAGATGAAAAAATTATTGAATAAAATATTAAAATTTTTATCCTTTTCTCTAGCATGTTTAGTTTCTTGCTTTGCCCCTCTACAAATGGGGTGCATTGATATGCAAGGAATGTGCTGTGCTAGTTGCGCTATAAAAAAAGAAGAGGAAGAAGATAGAATTGAATGTGTTATGGAAGATGAGACTTCCGATTGAAACTCATGGCTATGGTGAAAGATTAGATAATGATTATTAAACTACAAATATTATGAGCAATGAAAATATAGCCAGTGTTGTAGCACGTTTTTTTAAGTGGTATAAAACTGACGAAAGACAAATGCTACCAACACCATCAAATGCACAATGGTTTTGGATGGGTATAATTGCATTAACTTGTATAACTATAAAGACATTACAAGAACTTGACTTAATAGGCGTTTGGGTTATATCCTAAATGTGCTACAACGAGTGAGGCTAAGGTTAGTATCCTTAATTACTAACCATCAAACTATAACAAGACCTAGTTAGGCTATTAACTTTAGCCATTGTTAGGCACTTTTAAAATTATGAGCATATTATTAGATAAACTTATTGAAGAATTAAATACATCTATTACATCACAAGCAAAAGACTTGAAGTGGTATTTAGCAAAACCAACACCCTTTAAAAGTATAAAAACTACTCTAAATAGAATAAAAGATGGGTTTAGAGTAATTAACGGAAAGTCTTTTGCGGTACATTATAAACAGGACGAATAATAATTTTTATTGTGCCTAACGCATTGTATAACAAATTTAAAGAGAACGAATTATGGAACAAATATTTTTAGGATTAGCATTTATTATGATACCATTAATGATGCTTTGGTATAGTAGAAAAAAGAAGTGAACGTATTTTTGTTATACGTTGTTGTATGTCTTTTTTAATTGCATACAACGTTGAGAATATGTACCGTATGTAGTGCAACGGAATATGGGGTATATTTAGTGTTACCCTGCATTTATTAACCAAAACAAAGAAGATGAGTAAAGAAGAAGCAAAAACAGATGCTAGTGTAATTGAAAAGATTACAGAGTACGTACAGACGAACTACAAGAGTTATAAAGATAAAAAATTGATTATTGAGGAATTTGATGGGTGTTTTACTATATGTAAAAATCCCACTGCCTCACCTTTAATTTTAAGTAAAAAAATTATTAAATAATATATTATGGATAAGAAAGCAAAGACTGAAAAAATATTAATTCTAGCAGTTATATTGACTCTCATAGGAGCGGGAATAGTCTACCGAGAAGACTTTTCAGGTGCATTAGGAGCTGCTATAGTGTGGTTTACTATACTTGGATTAGCTGCGGCTAGATTGGTTTATTTTCTAATAAAAAATAAATGATCGGGTTAGGTATATCACTTATAGTTTTAGCTGGAGTAGCTGAGCATTATAAGGACTTATCAGAGGAGGGTAAGCTAAAGAAATACCCATATTGGGATAAGAACTATATGCCTGATTTACTTTGGGGGTTTCGTTTCGACGACCAACAAAAGTGGTGGAAATCGGGTTGGTTGATGAAATACAAATGGCTACCAACATGGATAGGACAGTATCTATCATTTAGGGATGGATGGCATCTATTAAAGTTTTGTAGTTTAAATTTGTATGCAGTAGGAATAGTTATACTGTTTTCTACACAATGGTGGTGGTTTTTAATAATAAGAACTGCATTTAGTTTGCCAGAGACAATACTTAGATTTTACGAAAAAAAATAGAAACAAAACTCCAATTTTTATATGGAATACACGCAAGTTTTACAAGGATACTATGATACCGAGAAGAAGGTAAAAGCAATTAATTTATTAACCCAAACCCCCTATTTTATTGAAGATCGCCCCGATATGAAACAACGTATTGAGAGAGCAATTAATTTCAATCAATTAGTTGGGGTATATCAACGTGGAACTCGTAATGGTTTTAAGTACATTGAGCAAGATGATTTTGATATGAAAGAAGAGAAAACACCAACTGTTAAGCAATTACCTGGAAGAGCAATACCCCCAGATAATTTCATTATAGACCCTCTAAAATGGCGTTATTTAACTCGCTGCATCGATAAGGGCAAGAACCTTATGTTTGTTGGACCCTCAGGCACAGGTAAAACTCAAGTGGTTTTTGAAGCAGCTAAGCAATTGGGAAAGGAAATATTTTACTTCAATTTAGGATCTACCCAAGATGTGCGTTCATCCCTTATTGGTAATACTTTTTTTAAAGATGGCACATATTTTGAGGAATCTTCATTCATAACCGCAATAAAAACGCCGGGATCTGTGATTTTACTTGACGAATTATCGCGAGCAAACCCGGAGGCATGGAATATATTGATGCCAGTACTTGATGTGAATATACGCAAGATTAGATTAGACGAAAAAGAAGATAGTCCAGAAGTCCCCGTTGCAGAGGGTGTTAGTTTTATTGCCACTGCTAATGTAGGATTTGAATATACTTCAGCTCGCATGCTAGATAGAGCTTTAGTTGATCGTTTTAGTGTTGTTGAGATGGATGTCCTTAATAAGGATCAAGAAATGAAATTACTTAGTATTAAACATCCTGACATCAACCCCAAAATGAATGAAGCTCTTTGTGATATAAGTGATAAAGTTAAAAATGAATGTAAAAGAGAAAACTCAAAACTAAGTTCAATATTATCAACTAGAATATTACTTGAAGCCGCCGAAATGATAGTAGATGGGTTTGGTTTAGATGAAATTGCTGAATTAATTTTATATCCTCAATACTCAGATGATGGAGGTGGGGAGTCTGAGCGTATTTATATGCGACAATTAGTTCAAAAATATATTCAAAAATATCCCAAAAAAGAATTATTCACAGACAACGATTTTAGAGACCTAGATAATTTTAATGTTTAAAAAAAACTACATAGAAGTTTGTTTTACAACCGAAGATGGTATACAACACCTACGTTTACACGGATATTTAAAACGTAATGATATACCAGTAAAAACAGAACAAATCTTCGAAAAAGACGCCGAAGACTTTGGGATGTTTATAGCCATTTTCTTACAGGAGGATTTAATTGATATTATTCAAAATAAAGATAATTTGTTTGCTGAGTTTGAGGTATTATCTAAGGAGGATAAACGATGGGATAATTACAATAAATTAAAAGATAAAGATTTTATAAAAGATATTTCAGGTTTTATGTTTAGTTTTACACCAGAAAAGGAAAAAGATATTGAAATTTTCGTAAAGAAAGCCAATGAAACTACACTTAATTTATTTAAAAGAAGTAATGAATTCCTAGTAGATTATGTACAAAATGAAGCTATGACGGCTGATGAAAAGATAAATGATTTAAATTATCTCATTATATTCTTTGAAAAGCAAGAGCGTTATGAAGATTGTGCACTACTAGTAAAAATAAAAGATAAAATCGAAAAAACTATGGTAAGAGATGAATAAACACGAAACTAAATATAAAAGTTTATATGATAAAGAAAAACCCCCTTATTGGGTAACTGATTGTAGTTACGATATTAAATTTGAATATAGTTATGAAGAAGCAAGAACTAAAGTATGACAAACGTAGAGCCGTTAGTTGTAAAATAATTAAAAAAAGCGAATCCAATCCTGGTTATTGTAAATATTTAGTTACAATCATTGAAAAAGATGGAACAGTTCATAAAGAACCAGCATACGGTAGGGATATGCAAGATGCTATTTCTAGGTTAATATGGAAAGAACGAACACATAAAGTTGAAAGAAAAATAAACCCAACATGGCTAGCCATAACTATTTGTTTATTAATAGTTTACCCTGCGGCCCTTGCTAGCCACTTTAGTCAACCCTTATATATCTTATCACCTCTAACAGCAATAATTTTGCTCTTTGGGGGATTTTTTGTATGGTATAGATATATTGAAAAATCAAATGAATGATATGAAAAACAATAGAAATTCAATAGTAATAGGCATAACAATGATGGTTTGTTTAGCCAGTTGTATCATAAAACAGGCCCCACAAGATTACATACCAATGTATGAAGATAGAAACCACTCTACTGAAATTTATTATTGGTCTAATAATGGTTTAGGAAATTCACCTTATTGGGGGTACTACACAGGATTCTATTATTATTATGGAATCCCCCATTATTACCCATGGTGGTATTACTACCAATGTAATCCACCTCACCACCATTACACTCATACCCATGTTTATGTTCAATGTAATGATGGGTATTATGTTTATGGGCCTCCTAATCGCAAATTCAACAACAGTAAACCTAGTGTGATGTTCGACCTCCATTATGAGGCAGCAGTAAAACCAATAACTAATAGATCTAAGACTAATGTATTCCCTAGTAGTTGGAAACCCAGTAATCCTACTGGAAATAATAAAACCCAAAATAATGATAATAGGATATATGCAAAACCTAGTACACAATATAACACACCTCCTACTATCAACAATGGTAATAAGAATA